>WLWD01000223.1_pt1 | contig 219532 bp, 203 predicted proteins | sample 6712731 | NCBI WGS metagenome assembly WLWD01 (sample SAMN12718690, study PRJNA576275) | sponge metagenome | isolation source: marine sponge | host: Mycale hentscheli | place: New Zealand: South Island, Marlborough, Capsize Point | collected 2014-11-01 | reverse complement strand
GATATGATAAATGACTACAGCTGCACATGTTCTCCAGGATACTCAGACAAGAACTGTTCTACTAACATTGATGAGTGTTCTCCTAATCCTTGTCAAAATGGTGGAGCTTGTTCAGATATGATAAATGACTACAGCTGCACATGTTCTCTAGGATACTCAGACAAGAACTGTTCTACTAATATTGATGAGTGTTCTCTAATCCTTGTCAAAATGGTGGAGCTTGTTCAGATATGATAAATGACTACAGCTGCACATGTTCTCTAGGATACTCAGACAAGAACTGTTCTACTAATATTGATGAGTGTTCTCCTAATCCTTGTCAAAATGGAGCTTGTTCAGATATGATAAATGACTACAGCTGCACATGTTCTCCAGGATACTCAGACAAGAACTGTTCTACTAATATTGATGAGTGTTCTCCTAATCCTTGTCAAAATGGAGCTTGTTCAGATATGATAAATGACTACAGCTGCACATGTTCTCCAGGATACTCAGACAAGAACTGTTCTACTAACATTGATGAGTGTTCTCCTAATCCTTGTCAAAATGGTGGAGCTTGTTCAGATATGATAAATGACTACAGCTGCACATGTTCTCTAGGATACTCAGACAAGAACTGTTCTACTAATATTGATGAGTGTTCTCCTAATCCTTGCCAAAATGGCGGAGCTTGTTCAGATATGATAAATAACTACAGCTGCACATGTTCTCTAGGATACTCAGACAAGAACTGTTCTACTAATATTGATGAGTGTTCTCCTAATCCTTGTCAAAATGGCGGAACTTGTTCAGATTTGATAAATGACTACAGTTGTGCATGTTCTCCAGGATACTCTGATAAGAACTGTTCTATTGATATTGATGAGTGTTCTCCTAATCCTTGTCTGAATGATGGTTCTTGTGATGACTTAGTCAATAATTATGTTTGTTCTTGTACTCCACAATTTACGGGCTTAAATTGTTCTGTTAATATCAGTACTTGCCCGTGGACTCCTTGCTTAAATGGTGGTGATTGCAGAGAGGGAATGTGCATTTGTCAAGAACATTGGAGGGGAACTCAATGTGCTAAATGTGATTTTCCATTTTGTAAGAAATGTGAGTACAATACAATTAATAATGAAACTTCTTGTTCAGAATGCAATGATGGATACAACTTAGATCAATCAACCCTGAGATGTAGTAAGTTAATAACTCTATTTCTGTATTAAGACAAAAATTATTTTCTATTAACAAGCATCTAATGCTGTGTCTCTGCATACTTTTTATGTAGTGTATGTTTTTGCTATGTTTTTTTTTGTCATTGCATTAAGAAGGGGGATACACCAACAAAAACAGCCCACTGCTGGAATGAGATGTATTGTATGAAATGAAATACTTCATGTACACATTTACAGGGGTTCATTTAAGCTTTCCCCCCTTGAGTTTGATTTGTCCCCTTGTGTTCATTTTGCTCCCCTTGAAATTTTTTGAAAATTTTATAAACGAAATGAAAACTTCCAAAGATTTTTTATCAGTGAGGATAAATAGGTCTTATAATTTTTGTTTGTGAGAAACTTCCTTTAGCTGAGGCAGTAGTGACTATTCAAGCAAACTTGCTTAGAATAGAAAATAAAACCTTACAATTGTTTTGTTCAAAATGATGTCACTCCAATATATGTACTTGCCACAAATTCTCCAATAATTTTCTTAACTACTCCTTTCCTGCCCATCTCCTTCTTAATTATGTATGAAAGTTGTGATAGCGCTCACTCAATCTCGTCCCCCCCTTTGAATTAATTCCTACATGAACCCCTGTATTTAATTTTTTGACTGGTTACTGTGACAAAACATAGTTTGATATATAGTTAAATGAGAGTAAACTTAAACTGTACATGTAAAATTGCATTCTTTGTCAAGATCAATATAAATTTCCTAGCATAGCCCATATATGGTTTCCAATGTGGTTATTAAAATGCAGCTTTTGATCTGAATTGGTGTCTACCTAGTTAGTTTATTGTTTTGTTAATTTTTCCCACAAGCTGATTGCTTGTACTACAATTCGATTATATTTTTATTTCTTTGTAGAGTGTAAAGTAAAGGACTGTTTAATTTGCAAGCCTGGAGGATGTGATGAATGTACGAAGCCATTCAAACTGGAAGATAACGGCCAATCTTGTAACATGGAAAGTACTAGTAGCAGCAATTCTGCTACTATTATAAGTGAGTGGATGACTATTTATTGTTGGATTTTATTAGATTATTTTTCATTATTTTAGTTGTGGTGATAGTGATCGCAGTAATTCTTTTGATCATCATTGTAATGATGATTGCTGTGGTGGTATTCCTGAGGCACAGTCATCAAAAGCAGGAAAATCAGTAAGTTTATTTCTCTTTTTGTACATTATACAGTTACAGATTCGCTTAGTTATAGTCTATTGGGGTTGAGTAGATGCAGTAGAAACTATAATTAATTAATAACCTTTTAACAAAATTAGTGTGCTTCCGAGTCTTGACCATTTAACAACTCAAGTCGAAGCAGTCCAAATTTTTTTCTTTAAATCATCAGAACTAGCTGTAAAGTGCTATTTCAAAACTCTGATACAAAAGTCTATGGTAATACATGAAACCACAATTGAAGTGCCAGCTCAAATTTATAGTCCAGTTAGTGGTCCAATTAATGTAATACATTAACGTATATATTTTTTCCTATGAAGTTTTTTCTGTTGATTCATATTTTACACAAAAATTTTAGCTTTGTTGCTCAAACTGCAACTTTGATAGGCAACTCTTGTAATTTACGTGTAGAAAAAAATAGTCTTCAATTTGACCCTTTTAAAATTTGCAGATGTCATTTCTGGTGTTACTTTTCAAATTTTGGATGAACTTAAGATGCTAGATAAGAATAATGTTAAAGTTTAACCTGTTACTTTGTGATTGGTTGTCACTTCTACCTTTGCGTGTGCATTTTCTGGCCATGAATATTCTGCCGTGTGATGGCATTCTTGATTCATTGAAATTAAGCTGCAAATTAAATTTCATTGCTGCACGGATGGGGCAAAGTCAGATAGCCAGCCTCATATTTGACTGGTGACTACTTTGATTTGTTGGTATTGACTCTGAATGTTGGCCGTGAGACTCATGCCATGGCAATAGGGTTTCCAAAGCACCTTGCATGTTAAACGTTTACTTTGTGCTATTCTTTAGCTAAGCAGTAGCAATAATGTACAATAATTTCACACACACACTATTTCACTGGACATACTAACACAAGACTTACCTTCATGGTTAGACTATCGGACAATGGATTTTCAAGTAAGGAACAACACAACACTGATGCGTAAGGCACACAAATATGACAAATAGCGCATTAACTTACCATCACCACTCTTTGAATAAAAAATGAACTCTGTTAAGTTTCTAAGTTTTAGCTCCACCCGCAAAAGAGAATTCAAAGCAGTAAACAATTCAATTCCATTGGGTGATATGGGTGAATCAATAAACCAAAGAATTCTGTTCAGTGAAATTTGGGACAGGGTCGACCACCAAGAAAAAGTACGCAAGGTCAAAGTACAAATGACATCCGCATGTCCACACATATATACAAACAAAAAAATATCCCCGATTTCAATTGTGTTACCCCTGATAGTGTTTCGCTTGCTTCACTCACTTGCCAACACCTAAAATGCAACAATTTCAGTAACATTAAAGCATATGATCCAGTAATTATTCTGCTTTTATTTGTCTTATAATTCAGTAAAATTATTTCTTATATTTTTAAACCTTCAGTGGCAATTCTTTAGTCATACCAAGTTCTGTTCTGTTAGTGATTTCATAATTTAAATAAAAAATTCTTAGCTGTAGCATTAAAATCACAATATCACTTCGTTAGAATGTCTAAAAAAATCCTCTGAAGATGACAGAACTTCAGTTCTTCTAGAACCTCTTGGAGCCCTTGTACTTTCTCCAGTGACTTTGACTCCATAACTTTTTCCATTTCTTGAAGAAATCTTTTTTGAAAAATAGCCTACTTTAATGATAAGCTCTTCTCATACTTATTTTTGGTTAGTTTTTTTTTTGTTTTTTTTTTTTTGCAAGAAGACAAAAAAAAACTCAGGTTTTATACTCGAAATCCTTCCTCCCCCAAGGTCGCTGGAGTGATATTAATAGAAGAGATTCTGGGGAGTGTGGTGATTCTGAAGGTGAGAGAGATATTATGAAGATACTGATGGTTATATTGAAGCATTGGAGACACATGCTAATGTAAATTGTTTGCTATTTTAAGTAAAACCAGGATCCAGTTAAAATAAATGCTGACATACAAAACAGTCAGGCTTATGGGAGCCTTCTTATGGTCGGAAGTGCATACATTCACTTGTAGTTCTGTACTTCTACTTGTTCTATTCTTGAAGATTTGGTAACATTAGTAGCTCCCAATTACCCATTACTGCCTTCAGCCAAGATAACTAATGGACAGATAATATCTCTATCTCTAGTGGTGTGTTAGAGTGCTAGTGGTGTGTTAGAGTACTAGTGGTGTGTTAGAGTACTAGTGGTGTGTTAGAGTGCTAGTGGTGTATTAGAGTACTAGTGGTGTGTTAGAGTGCTAGTGGTGTGTTAGAGTACTAGTGGTTCTCTAAACTCATTTCTTTTTTCTCCTTTGATTAGCAGATTGGTAAAGTCTGTCTAATTTACAGTTGCACTGGTAATTGTATCGGCATCAGTCTCTAGCCGATATCCTACCAATATTCTACAAATTCTATAAGTCTATAAGGTAGCAGATATTTACAATATTCTATAAGATATCCACAGATCTGAGCCAGTTTTCTAGTTCATGTGGGTTGGGGGTTTCCTTTGCATCCCCCTCTTTAGACCATCATATTAGTATTGGCACTGCTTCTCTTCTTAATTTTTTTCTTGTTCTTTCATGTTTATTTCCTTCTGCTCAGCTTCCTGCCTCTTTTTTTTTTTCTCATTTTCCCTCTGGATTGCCCAACTCTAGCGCTAGTTAACACAAGCATGTAAGTCTGGGTTTTTTTTCTAGAAAGTAGTATTGTTTGAAGATTAAAGAGATCTGTAAGAGAAGAACGTATTGGACTTAATGCAGCTGTATGAAGAAACTACAATTGGGGCGACAAAATTGTACATGAAGGAGCACTGTGACGGTTTCTTAGCTACTAAAGCCACCGTCACACTTGCTGGAGCCTAGCTAGCTCTGGTCAGCAAGTGTGTAGAGATAAATTTTAATTGGAGATAAGAGATTGAGCAATAGAAATACAGCTATTCTAACCTCTGCTAGACTAAGCTGACAAAAATCAATATAAATTAGTTATAGTCAATATTGCAGATTAACACCAAACGTGTAAATAAACAATTCAACAGTTCATTAAACATGAATGGATGCTGTTGGCTACTGTTGTTTATCCTCACTGACATCCTGGATTCGAGGATTTCCTGTCAGGACTGCTATCTCCAACTCATCTGGGGGCGGTCCCTGACAAGCATAAACAACTGATGGTGATGTTACCTCTAAAATGTTAGTGTTAACATACAAATACAACAAATATGCCGTAGCTAAATTATCTAAGCTTCCTAGTAACAGTATCACAAAGCAACCTACATGCTTGACTAGGTAGTTAGGAACAAACTTTGCCAGTTTTTCTAATCACTATTTGGCTAAAAGAAGATAAGTGCTAGCTCAGATATAGGCAACTGCATTCCACCCTCAACTATCAACAGACAAGCATAAGTAAAAAACAATTGTTTTCACTTATGCACTCTAGCAGCTGCAAAAATTCAACCGTTCTCCTAATTGCCCCCGAATAGTAGTTGTAAGTTTATGAAATCTGCACACTTCCTCCGTATTGTCCTATATTGTGCTATATATTTATAGGATGATAATACAGGTAAACGGCCGATAATAGATGTCACCCAATAATTGAGGATTAATGCTATAATATTAAATGTATTATCACTATTTAATCATTGCAGGGATGTTTCTGTGAAAGTTTCAGCTTTGCAGTAAGTTCTATGTAGTCAAAATAGCTTAACTCCAGTCATGCATAAATAATAATTGCTAATCACCTAAACAATAAACTCTTTCCTTTTGTCTCTTAATTGTAGAAGTTTATTTCAGATTGATTCCTGAACTTATGTACATGTTGTTGATCTAACTTTGCATGTGAGATTGAGGTATATATACTCTCTAGATTAGAAATTGTAAGATTGAGGTATATATACTCTCTAGATTGGAAATTGTAAGATTGAGGTATATATACTCTCTAGATTGGAAATTGTAAGATTGAGGTATATATACTCTCTAGATTGGAAATTGTAAGATTGAGGTATATATACTCTCTACATTGGAAATTGTAAGATTGAGGTATATATACTCTCTAGATTGGAAATTGTAAGATTGAGGTATATATACTCTCTAGATTGGAAATTGTAAGATTGAGGTATATATACTCTCTACATTGGAAATTGTAAGATTGAGGTATATATACTCTCTAGATTGGAAATTGTAAGATCGAGGTATATATACTCTCTAGATTGGAAATTGTAAGATTGAGGTATATATACTCTCTAGATTGGAAATTGTAAGATTGAGGTATATATACTCTCTAGATTAGAAATTGTAAGATTGAGGTATATATACTCTCTAGATTGGAAATTGTAATTGCTACAAAATGATAATACTTTAGTTTTTTGTAATTCTTATATTTTTTTATTTGTGCGAATTGAGAAGACATTCTGTAAACACTTCATTTTTCTTTCTAATTTTATAGTTCACCTGAAGAAGATAAGCATGATGATGTAAAGGAAGAGACTACTGTGTAAGATTTTTCAACATTCTATTTCAATGTTTTAGTTCACTGTTTCTAGCTGTTGCATTGTTATAAGTTTAATCATTTTTGAGCTATTAATTAAACTACCCTAATTGAAAATAATGTAGTATTTATTAATGGGGAAACAGATAGGAACTCTAGAAATTTGTCACATAACATCATCAAATTTTAATTTTAAAAAGTTGGGTGCCAACTGGCTGAATTTTTTTTTAACTTTAGCTACTAAAAAAAAAAATATTATTACAGATAAAAATACACATATGAACTATACTTTGATTCGTATGACAGAATGGTACAATGGGAGACTTTTATATAGGGACAACAACAATTATAATAAAATAGTAATAATAGTAATAATAATAATAATAATAAAACCAAAGTGGTTACCTCTAAATTGTATGGAACAGGGAAGGGACTATTGCCCCATTTAATATTTGCTCTAAAAAAAGTAGTAGTAAAGGTAAATCAATTCTTTGTTAAGATACATTTTCATTTTTTGTGGAGAGGAAAAAATGTATGAACCTTCCACAAGGTGGAATAGAATGGATATGGTGCTATATCTGTGTAAGTGAAGATGAGCAGAATTTGTAAACATAATAAGCTGATGTTGTCCAGTAAAATATTTAGGGTTTAGAGAGTTCAGTATTATATCAAATATCTCATTTGAAGAAAACTATGGTTTTTTAAGTTGTGAAGTTGTTGGAGAACGATGCATAGTGGAAGAGTAAAACCACTGCACCTAAAAACATGCTCCCTTTTGTGAAGCACATCCTCACTAGCATATTTGTTATATCCAATTATTTATTGCTTCAAGTCTTGATCACACATGACGGTTGTATTTATTTTTCATTTTGTAGCTGTTGGTACATGTACTACATATATACATGTTATACTTTGAATACTGCAAAATATCACGAGTCTGTTGGATGTATTGGGACGAGTGCAGCAGGCACTAGTACCAATACCCCGATCAGACGAGTGATATTTCGTGTATTCAAGTATAACATATTTATCATGTACACATGCGCAAACTTAATCTTAGCAACGACAATTTTTCTGGAGCTAAACCAGTAAGCTAACGTTGTTATGGCTGAAGATATTTCATTACAGGATTTTTTTGATGACGAAGTTCTTGAAATGATTGAGATACAATCTGAATATCTACAGAAACTCCCTATAGAACCAACTGTTGCTAATCCAGTCTATACTAACGGACAAACGGAGGAAACTAAGCACATAGAAGAAGCATCTTCTGTGTGTTTGGACGATGAAGAGTTGGAAATGTTTGTGGACCAGCAAAAAAATTGTAACACAAAGAAGAAAACAATATCCGACTTGAGGAAGTGGTACGGCTGGTGTGAATCTGTTGGTGAGTGTAGAAAAATAGGCAAAATTCCACCTACTGAATTAGACAGATTATTAGGACATTTCTTTTGCAAAGTAAGGAAGAGTGATGACTCATTGTATGAACCTGACACTCTCACTTCTTTTCAAAGAAGTTTGGATCGTCATTTGACCCAAGAATTACGAAAGCCTTATAGCATCATCCATGACACTCGTTTTTTATCCTCTCAAGAAAAGTTGAAAGCAGCTCGTAAAATGCTTTAAAAAAAGGGAAAGGAAATAAGAACAATGCTGCTGAACCATTGGAAATGGATGACATTGACTCGATGTGGACCAGTGGATCTTTGGGGGACTCCAGTCCAGAGGTACTACTCAATACTGTTTGGTTTTTACTCACGCTGCATATGGGGATGCGTGGAAGAGATGAACATTATAAACTTACATATGGTGGTTTTTGTATCCACTCTACACCACACACTAGTACTCGCTCATTCATAGTGTGACATAGATAAATAGCATCAGATAATTTGTCACCAAGGTGACAGCTAAATGGGATATGTATTATAATTGGCGAGCGAGCGTAGCGAGCGAGACACTTACAGGGGTAAAAATGAAAAAATCGGGGATGTTTGTGTATATGGACGTACGTATGTCATTTTGTACTTTGACCCTCCGTATTTTTGTGTTCGCTCTATTCAAGTTAGTCGCTATTTGTCACAGTTATAAGTCCTACTCAACAGCATTTACTGGAAAATTCATTGTCCACTCCATTTTACCCGTTTAAGTTGTGTCTGATTTCTAGCCTAATCTGAAGTCTTACATAGGAGAAGATACTAACTAGTGATGTGCTTGAGCACAAATGGCGAGCGAGCCTAAAGACTATACTATTTTTATATGAATGATTTTGACTTATAACACTGAAGAGCTACTGAAAATAAGGTCCAGTTTTTTTATTTAGCATACAGGGTAAAGGGATTTCAGTGCCATAGTAACAACTCTCTGCAACTGCTTGGAAGGAAAACAACAACAAAACAATACACGTTATTTAAAAGCTTTCTTTGTGATATTAAGTAGTGGTTGTAACACACAATGCTTTGACACAACTGGACATGCACCTACACAGACTTACCTTCGCAGTAGTAGTCTAGTGGACAATGTATCTTCAAGTAAATACTGTTGCGCACGGCTTATAACCATGACAAAGAGCGCATTGACTTACCATTGCCACTAACTCGAATAGAAATGGAAGTCCCTTAAGTTTTCAAGTTTGAACTGCACCCGCAAAAGAATTCAAAACGGTAAACAATTCAATTTCTAGGGTGATACGGGTACTGATCGATAAACCAGAGGATTCTGTTTAGTGCAATTTTGGACGGGGTCGACCACATAACTAACACAAAAATGCGAGGGTCAAAGTACAAAATGACATACGTACGTCCAAACATATATACAAATAAATAAATAAATAAATAAACTAGTGGTGTGCTTGAGCACAAATGGCGAGCGAGCCTGATAGTTAGGTAACATAAAATGTTACTATTTTTAGCTTATTTCATGCAAACACTATAATAGCAGTTATGACATTTGATTTTAGTTTGATACGTCTGTCACAGCACCTTCACATACACTTGTTCACTTGATGTACCAACACAAAAATTACTTCCTTCAGTGATTTGATATTAGTAGTATTGTAAGAACAATACTTTCACACATGTCTAATGGACAATGAATTTTAAAATAAATGCTGTTGAGTAGGGCTTATAACTGTGACAAATAGCGTATTAACTTACCACCGCCACTAATTCGAATAGAAAATGTAGCTCCAGTAAGTTTTTGCACCCGCAAAACAATTCAAAGCGATAAACAATTCAATTTCTAAGGTGATACGGGTAATGGTCGCTAAACCAGAGGATTCTGTTTAGTAAAATTTGGGACGGGGTCGAACGTTGAGCGAACACAAAAATACGGAGGGTCAAAGTACAAAATGACATACGCATATATACAAACTAGTGGTGTGCTTGAGCACAAATGGCGAGCGAACCTGATAGTTGGGTAACATAATATTAAGTATTGTTACTATGTTTTAGCTTAGTTAATGCAAACACTATAATAGCAGTTATGACCTTTTATTTCAGCAAACAAATACAAAATCACTCTTAATTTTAAATTTTGTAGTATCAAACATCTGCCATTCTGATAATCTCAATCACCAGTAACTCTTGAACAAGCTCTCAGCTATGATAAAAGATAAACCAGTGTTATTATTTGTAATTTTAGCCAACACATATGGAATTACTACTTACCTCATTCTTGAGTATTGATAACTTCTGTAGTATCAAATTGAAGTTACTTTGACCATCTGAATTGCTTGAAGCTCTCACCTACAAAAACAAAAGACAATCAAATTTTAGCACACAAATACAAAATTGCTTTCTTACCTCATTTTCTTGAGCAGTGGTAACTTTTGTAGTACCAAATTTGAGTCATTGAGACTATTTGAATTTACCAGTCACTGTTGACAACAAGCTCTTAGCTATTAAAAAGAAAGGCCAGAGTTATTTTTGCATATTTAGCTAACAAATATGGAATTGCGTACTTACCTCAGCATCCCTCGAGTAGTAGTAGCTTCCTTAGCATTAATACTTTATGTGCTTACATACATTTTTTCAGAAGTAGTGATAGCTCTCTTGGTACTGACTACAGGTGGCTCTTGACAACTAACAAGCCGCACTTATCCGGAAAAAAGGCGAAGTTTTGAATTAAAATCTGGTAAAAAGTCTTCAATTCCATAGTAACCGTTCGAATCAACTTTTTGTTTCTTGAAAACCATGCGTTTTCGCAGGAATTTTCTCACACTTTGGAGCTTAAGTATAAAGTAAGGTTTGCTTAATGCTGTAGTTTCAGAATAAACTGGAGTCAAGCCTAAAAAGCCGTGTTTTTTTGGAGAAAAAAGTTTCCGGCGCGCGTGTTTAAAGAGTATACGTACCATCCATACATACCGTGAGCACAAATGGCGAGCGAGCCTGATAGTTAGGTAACATAAAATGTTACTATGTTTTAGCTTACTTCATGCAAACACTATAATAACAGTTATGACATTTGATTTCAGCAAACAAATACCAAATTACTCTCTTACCTGACTAATGGTAACTTTTGTAGTATCAAACATCAACCATTCTGATAATCTCAATCACCAGTAACTCTTGAACAAGCTCTCAGCTACGATAAAAAATAAACCAGTGTAATTATTTGTAATTTTAGCCAACAAATATGGAATTACTACTTACATCATTCTTGAGTATTGATAACTTCTGTAGTATCAAATTGAAGTTACTTTGACCATCGGAATTACCTTGAATTCTTGACAACAAGCTCTCACCTACCTACAAAAACAAAAGACAATCAATTTTAGCCACAAATACAAAATTACTTTCTTACCTCATTTTCTTGAGCAGTGGTAACTTTTGTAGTACCAAATTTGAGCCAATCTGACTATTTGAATTTACCAGTCACTGTTGACAAGCTCTTAGCTACAAAAAAGAAAGGCCAGAGTTAATTTTGCATATTTAACTAACAAATATGGAATTGCGTACTTATCTCAGCTTCCCTCGAGAAGTAGTAGCTTCCTTAGCATTAATACTACGGCATTCTGACTACCAATGGCTCTTGACAACCAACAACCGGCACTCCGTATCCCCCCATAAAACGGCGAAGTTTTGAAATTAAGTCTGGAAAATGGTCTTCAATGCCATAGTAACCTGTCGAATCAACTTTTTGTGTCTTGAAAACAAGCGTTTTAGCAGGAATTTTCTCATACTTTGGAGCTTAAGTATAAAGTAAGGTTTGCTTAATGCTGTAGTTTCAGAATAAACTGGAGTCAAGCATAAATAGCCGTGTTTTAGGAGAAAAAAGTTCCCCGAGGGCGCGTTTAAAGAGCATACGTACCATCCATACATACATACATATATATAACATATACCCGATTTTGCATTATCCACCCCTAATACTGTCTCGCTCGCTACGCTCGCTCGCCAATAAACTAGTGGTGTGCTCGAGCACAAATGGCGAGCGAGCCTGATAGTTAGGTAACATAAAACTAAGTATTGTTACTATGTTTTAGCTTAGTTCATGCAAACACTATAATAGCAGTTATGACCTTTTATTTCAGCAAACAAGTACAAAATCACTCTCTTACCTGATTAATGGTAACTTTTGTAGTATCAAACATCTGCCATTCTGATAATCTCAATCACCAGTAACTCTTGAACAAGCTTTCAGCTACGATAAAAAATAAACCAGTGTTATTATTTGTAATTTTAGCCAACAAATATGGAATTACTACTTACCTCATTCTTGAGTATTGATAACTTCTGTAGTATCAAATTGAAGTTACTTTGACCATCTGAATTACCTTGAATTCTTGACAACAAGCTCTCACCTACAAAAACAAAAGACAATCAATTTTAGCACACAAATACAAATTACTTTCTTACCTCATTTTCTTGAGCAGTGGTAACTTTTGTAGTACCAAATTTGAGTCATTCTGACTATTTGAATTTACCAGTGACAACTAGCTCTTAGCTATAAATAAGAAAGGCCAGAGTTATTTTTGCATATTTAGCTAACAAATATGGAATTACGTACTTAACTCAGCATCCCTCGAGTAGTAGTAGCTTCCTTAGCATTAATACTTTATGTGCTTACATACGCTTTTCAGAAGTAGTGATAGCTCTCTTAGTACTGACTACAGGTGGCTCTTTGACAACTAGTAACAAGCCGCACTTAGCCGGGAAAAAGGCGAAGTTTTGAATTTAATCTGGTAAAGGGTCTTCAATGTCATAGTAACCGATCAAATCAACTTTTTGTTTCTTGAAAAGCAAGCGTTTTCGCAGGAATTTTCTCACACTTTGGAGCTTAAGTATAAAGTAAGGCTTGCTTAATGCTGTAGTTTCAGAATAAACTGGGGTCAAGCCTAAAAGCCGTGTTTTTTGAAGAAAAAACGTTCCCCGCACGCGCGTTTAAAGGGCATACGTACAATCCATACATACATACATATATACATAAATGTTATAGTTATAAACCAAAATTGAGGTTTGTATGCGATTTATAAATCGAAATACAAACCTAATGATTTTGGTTTATAACTATTTTATAGCCAGAACATTAATAACAACGAGCAAAGTATAGCGTTAGCTATCTTAGTAATTGTATTAAAGTACCCAAACTTTCATTATTCCATTTTGCTTTGATCTGCCTTCTACCATAATTATGGTTGCTAAGAACTATATCAGACTTTTCCCTGCTAATACATTTTCTTACGGGCATACCAGACTGTATCAGATTTATAGTTCTTAACGACAAGCGCGGTCGCTCGGGTAACGGGCTATAAACATAATTGGCGAGCGAGCGAAGCGAGCGAGCAACTCTAAGATGTAGTCTATGGAAATCCTGAATACGTCGTCCTTTAAACGCGAGCGTCGTCGTTTAAACGCGCGTGCGCATTCCAGAACTTCGCTCGTTATTTATTTGAGGCTCATCAGGGTCCACAACCTTGTACAGTTTGGCCATTGTCCTTCAAGGCATGCACATAAGAACTGATGCAACAGCTAGCTAGAAGCTTGCAGCTGCAAGCACAGGGTGGTCAATGCAAATGTTAATAGGTGTCATGTCAAGGTCAGCAGCTGCCATGGCTAGGTGGTTTTTGAATCTGAGATTTTGGCAAGTTATAGCAGCCATTTTGAAAATGGCAGCCATTTGAAAATGGCAGCCATTTTGGCATTTTGTAAATAGTACCACTGCATTTTCCATCTTTTAAAATGTAGGATTAGTCAAGAGAATCAACCTGAGCTACCGCTAAAATGATACTGGGTGGCAGCCATTTTTAAAAAGCCGCCATTTTTGTTGCGAGCGAAATGTGCGATGGCCCTATAGCCAAAAATTTTCCTTAGGGTGTCCTCTCCATGTGTGCCAAATTTCACGCTTGTATCGTCAAAGGCACGATTCTCCCATAAATCTTCACTTATCTGCTGGACTATATATAAAAATTAATGGAATAGTTCAAACCTAAATTTCTGAGGGACATAAATTGGTAAGTGCACCACATACATGTATACAACATTACAAACTACCAAGATTCAAAGATAGAGCCCAGTCAGGATTGGTCTTATTGTGGTAGGATAAGAGTTTACATACTTGCAAGCACCACTATTAGCTATTCAAAATAATAACAGTGATGCTTAAAATGATGCATTGAATGATCAGAACAGACCCTACAATACTGTGATAAAATATGCCGGTCATTTCTATTAATTACCCAGCCACATACACTAACACTACAGTGGTGTAGGAGGGAAGGAGGGGGAGGGGGGGGGGAGGGGGCGTGTTAGTCAATATTTGTGACCATTATTTTCAGCTATATCAGCTGATCACTGGCATCGTTCAGTGGTGGTTGTTGGTTCAGAGCACCAGTAGATTTTAACAGACCAGGAGAATGACAGTCAAGCAGATGCTCAGTGTATATATAATTGAATATTTCCGCATCACGCGAGCGTTCTGTATTCTCCCATATTGTACGGTTTATATTGTACGGTACACTACGCATGCGCGTAGCGAGTAAAATCAATGAAAATTGAATTGTAACCGGTTGAGAAAAAATATCAAGGCAGCAATAAATCACTTATCACACTCGTCGTACAATATGGGAATGATATTTTACTCTCACGCCACATTTTCACTCGCCTTTGGCTCGTGAAAATATTTTGCGTGCTCGTAAAATATTTTCCCATATTGTACTCTGACTCGTGCTATAAGTATTATATATATATATATATATATATATATATATATATATATATATTAGTTAGTCTATTTCTTCTTACTGTATTCTTTTACTGTAGTTATTTGTAAATATAAAATGTTCAATAAAAAAAAGAAGTAAGACTGAATTTGTGCATGTTATTTCTTATGTATGCACAAAATACTAAATCCATTGTACGGCTGCTGCATATAATTGGAAAATGTTACTGAAATCATTTTACGTTTATTATTTTTACTTACTGTTTATTCATTCTAATTTGTTCAATTATTATTATTATTATTATTATTATTCAGCGAAGCGAGCGAAGCGAGCGGAGCTGACTCTCTAATGAGTTCGCGATATATATATTTTTTTTTTTGGCGAGCGAGCGTAGCGAGCGAGACACTTACAGGGGTAAAAATGAAAAAATCGGGGATGTTTGTTTATTTGTTTATATATATGGACGTACGTATGTCATTTTGTACTTTGACCCTCCGTATTTTTGTGTTCGCTCCACGTTCGACCCTGTCCCAGACTTCACTAAACAGAATCCTCCAGTTTAGCGACCATTACCCGTATCACCTTAGAAATTGAATTGTTTACGGCTTTGAATTGTTTTGGGGTGCAGTTAAAACTCAAAATCTTGTGGGAGCTCCATTTCTATTCGAGTTAGTGGCGGTGGTAGGTTAATGCGCTATTTGTCACAGTTATAAGCCCTAACTGAACAGTATTTACTTAAAAATGCAACCACGAAGGTAAGTCTTGCGTAGGTATGTTCAGTTGTGTGAAAGTATTGTGCGTTACAACTACTATTAAGAATATCACAAAGAAATTTTTAAATAACGTGATTTGATTTTGTTGCTTCTTTTTCAATTCAAACTGTTGCGGGAGCGGTTACTATGACATTGAAACCCCTTTACCTCATAGTAATGTAAAAACTCGACTTCATTTTAATAGCTTGAGTGTTAGTTGCTAAAATTAAATTTAACAATAGTGTAGTTTAAGGCTCGCTCGCCATTTGTACTCAAGCACACCACTAGTTAGGTCTAGAAATTGTTTTTGTTCTTGCGTGGGCGTACGTGTGTACCCTTTCTCCTACGCGCTTGCGCGGGCCGGGTAACCTTCTTAGCAACATTTTGTTTTGTTTACCCGCCGTACGAAGTAGCGATGCCCAGTAGACAAAACGTTAGAATCGCTCGGTCAAGAGCTTTGAGGGCGTTAGAAACTCCAGAAGAAAAATTAGTAAGGAGAGAGATAAGAAATGAAAAAGACCGGGCAAGGAGGAGGAGAGCTAAAGCTAAACAGAAACAGGTAGCAAAGTAAAGAATCTTTCTTTTTGAAAAGCCATTAAATGTTCCTAATTTATTTATTCCTGAGGATTACGGTACCAGGAGCCTTCATCATAGAAAGAAGCTTCCACTATTGTTTTCTCACTTTGACAGTATTTTGTAGCCACACCAAGCATGCATGGAATAGCTGCAATTACAGGGAACATGCATTGCTCGCTTCGCTATTTTGCGCTATTCGAGCGCACCACTAGTTATTATTATTGTTATTATTATTATTGTTATTATTATTATTATTATTATTGTTATTATTATTATTATTATTGTTATTATTATTGTTATTGTTATTATTATTATTATTATTATTATTATTATTATTATTATTATTATTATTATCATCATCATCATTATTATTATTATTACATGTATTATTATTATTACTAGTGATGTGCTTGAGCACAAATGGCGAGCGAGCCTAAAGACTATACTATTTTTATATGAATGATTTTGACTTCCAACACTGAAGCTACTGAAAATAAGGTCCAGTTTTTAAATTAGGCATACACTGTAAAGGGATTTCAGTACCATAGTAACAACTCGATGCAACTGTTTGAATTGAAGGAAAACAACAACAACAAAACAATACACGCTATTTAAACGTTTTCTTTGTGATATTCTTTAGCTAAATAGTGGCTGTAAAGCACAATGCTTTGACACAACTGGACACACCTATACAAGACTTACCTTCGGGGTTAGTCTAGTGGACAATGCATTTTAACCATGCCAAAGAGCGCATTGACTTACCACTGCCACTAACTCGAATAGAAATGGAAGTCCCGTAAGTTTTCACGTTTTAACTGCACCCGTAAAAGAATTCAAAACAGTAAACAATTCAATTTCTAGGGTGATACGGGTACTGATCGATAAACGGAGGATTCTGTTTAGTGAAGTTTTGGACGGGGTCGACCACCGAACTTACACAAAAACGCGAGGGTCAAAGTACAAAAATGCCTTACGTACGTCCAAACATATATATAAACTAGTGGTGTGCTTGAGCACAAATGGCGAGCGAGCCTGATAGTTAGGTAACATAAAATGTTACTATGTTTTAGCTTACTTCATGCAAACACTATAATAGCAGTTATGACATTTGATTTCAGCAAACAAATACAAAATCACTCTCTTACCTTATTAATGGTAACTTTTGTAGTATCAAAACATCAACCATTCTGATAATCTCAATCACCAGTAACTCTTGAACAAGCTCTCAGCTACGATAAAAAATAAACCAGTGTTATTATTTGTAATTTTAGTCAACAAATATGGAATTACTACTTACATCATTCTTGAGTATTGATAACTTCTGTAGTATCAAATTGAAGTTACTTTGACCATCGGAATTACCTTGAATTCTTGACAAACAAGCTCTCACCTACAAAAACAAAAGACAATCAATTTTAGCACACAAATACACAATTACTTTCTTACCTCATTTTCTTGAGCAGTGGTAACTTTTGTAGTACCAAATTTGAGCCAATCTGACCATTTGAATTTACCAGTCACTGTTAACTAGCTCTTAGCTACAAAAAAGAAAGGCCAGAGTTGATTTTGCATATTTAGCTTACAAATATGGAATTGCGTACTTATCTCAGCTTCCCTCGAGAAGTAGTAGCTTCCATAGCATTAATACTACGGCATTCTGACTACCAACGGCTCTTGACAACCAACAACCAGCACTCCGTATCCCCCCATAAAACGGCGAAGTTTTGAAATTAAGTCTGGAAAAGGGTCTTCAATGCCATAGTAACCTGTCGAATCAACTTTTTGTGTCTTGAAAACAAGCAATTTAGCAGGAATTTTCTCATACTTTGGAGTTTAAGTATAAAGTAAGGTTTGCTTAATGCTGTAGTTTCAGAATAAACTGGAGTCAAGCCTAAATAGCCGTGTTTTTAAGAGAAAAAAGTTCCCCGCGCGCGCGTTTTAAGAGCATACGTACCATCCATACATACATACATACATATATATATATAACATATACCCGATTTTGCATTATCCACCCCTAATACTGTCTCGCTCGCTACGCTCGCTCGCCAATAAACAAATAAACATCCCCGATTTTCAATTGTGTTACCCCTGTAAGTGTCTCGCTCGCTACGCTCGCTCGCCAATTATTTTGTTATTCCTTCCCAGTTCGAAGAATTTATCTACACCCTTCAATTGGCAGTGCAGTTTTAAATTTAAGTTGTTTATTTATAGTCTAATATTTTGTGGCCTTAATTAGTTTAGTAAGCAAAATTCCTCGCACCCGTCTCCACCGACCATCAATGTCGGGTGTCATAGTAAATACTGTCGCCAGGAAATTCTGTCGCAGCGGCGGCTAAATTTACTAGTAAAAATTGTCGCTCCCGGTAAATTTTGTCGCTTGTAGAAAGCGGTGACATTTAGTTCCTAGTATTTTGTCCAGCATGGATCAGCAAGAATATGATCTCCTTTATGAGTATATAAGAAGGAAAGAATTTTCCACCACTATAAGTAAGAACAAGAGAGATTCCTTGCGTAGTGTGGTGGAGACCTGCCCTCAACATCCTCCACACTCAACTAACTTATATGAATACTAACATTATACATTCATATCTGTTTGATCTCATAAAGACAAATACCAAATTAACTTGCTCTTTCCTGTCTATTCTCATGTTAATGCTGTATCACACCTTCACACCAGGCTTGCTGGCAGGTTTAGTATATAGTGGCTAGCCAGCCTGGGCCAGTCTTCTAAGTTTGTAACTATAAGCTAGTTTAATAAACATATTTAACTGTAAAGCTAGTTGCATTACTGTAACCTGGGTGACTTAGCTTAGAGGAACAGGGACGGCTCTCAACCACAATCCCCTCTACGCTAAGATTCATCCGAAGAAGATTCTGGTGGCAGCTACCAGTATCAACAACCCGATACTGTCAACTTAACCCCCACATGTAGGAAGAGCAAACAATTTGAAGTTATGGAGGATGGACTGTTATATTTCAAAGACAAGAAGAACAACAAGAAATTAAAGGTTAGTCAAGTGCTATTTATTGAGCTAGCTACATTGATCCTTTAGTTATTATTCCAAAATTTGTAAGGTTGTGCTCCAGTCGCAAAAGCAGGCAGTGATCGAAGGCTGGCCATTCAGATGCCTTTGGAGGTGGACACTTTGGCAGGGACAAGACTTATTTTCAAAGTTACTGAGAGATTCTATTGGAATGGTATAATGGAGGATATTAAAAAGTATTGCCAGTCCTGCGACAAGTGCCAGAGAGCAAACAGGCAAGTTATTAATGTATTTCAAGTGACATCAACAAATACAAATCCATGATTGTCACAATGGATTGTGAATTATTGACTAGTAATTGTTTAAAGGCTGCTTGATTTACATACTTTTATATACTATTGGGTCCATACCATTAACCTGCAACTATCACACCTCTATAGAACTACTCATACAGGGCCATCATCAACACCTCTATTTCTTATTCATAACCTCCACGTCTGTAAATTACCTAGCTACATTAGCTCTTTACCAACTCTTTACCATCTCTTTTGGATGAATGACTAGATACTAAACAATGAAGATAGCGCATGTCACAGCAGAACTTCATTTCACTGTACTGTTACTTTTTAATATACTAGAAGATATTACTAAGTCCTTGTCAAGTCATAATTAGAGTGCCAGAACTGAAAGTGAGAGCTGGTAGCAAATGTATCTTAGTATAATATATGTACACAGAGTTGTACTTCTAGATTTTGGTTACTTAATTAAATAGGTATATATTTAACACATTCATACTCCTATATTTATGCAGAAAGTTTGATAAATTTACAGCAGAGCTCCATCCAATTCCTGTGAAAAATGAGGTTTGGGATACAATAGGAGTAGATTTGATTGGGCCACTTCCAGTAACACCGAGAGGAAACAAGTACATCCTGACAGTTTCTTGTTTCTTTTCTAAGTGGCCTGAAGCTACTCCATTTCCTAACAAAAATGCTACAGGAGTGGCAGAATTTTTGTTTAAATGCTTTACTAGACGTGGTTGTTGTAATGTAAAGATAGCGGATCAGGGAAGAGAATTCGTAAATCAAGTAAGAGATTATGCTTTCATTTTGTAACTATGGTTAAAAATAATACTTTTGCTAAAGGTCAATGATGAGTTGTGCCGACTTACAGGAGTAGATAGTCGATTAACAAGTGCATATCACCCTCAATCTAATGGCTTAGATGAGAGGTTCAACCAAACTTTGCAGCGGCAGTTGTTAAAATACATTGATGATAAACAAGATGATTGGGATTTGTATCTTGATGCTATTTTGTTTTCGTATCGAGTGTCTCAACAAGCTAGCACTAAGTACTCTCCTTTCTATTTAATGTATGGTCGACAGGCACAGCTTCCAATTGAATTTCAGAAACAGAATGATGATGGTAATGATACTGATATTGAAACAGACAATTCCATAGGTAATATAAGCGCATATGAAGTCCAGTAATCTCATTATTTTCCCTATAGTTGATAGTGTAGATATAGAAGAGAGAACTAGAATGATGGTTGAATTACGTTAGAAGACTCTCGTTAACATTGAAAAGGCACAGGAAAAACAGAAAAAGTATTATGATGAAAAGCATTGTAAAGATAAAGAGATGTTCAAGGTAATTTCTAAGCATAATTTTTATGCTGGTTTTTTAATCACTGATTTTGGTTTGTTGTTTTGAGGTCGGTGCACTTAGTTCTTTTAAAAAATAGTAAAAAGCTATCCAGAAAGGGATCAAAGCTGGAACCAAACTGGACAGGACCGTACATGATTCATGAAGCTAAAGGAAAAGGAACATATAGACTTTGTTCTAAAAATGACCCCACCATTGTTTTGATATCTATTTTGGTTAATATTATGAGAGTCCAATAACATAAGCTATTTAATGTGCTTTTTTTAAAAAGTATATATATAATATTTTTATTGTTGTTATCACTTGATGTACAGGTTGGCAACTGTGACTGTGGCCTATTTGCAATTGCTTTTGCTTGTAATTTTGATCAAGCAAAATGCTTTTCTGGGAGAAAATTACTCCCATTTCCAGAGAACATAGCAACATTGATTAAAAACAACATCCAGAGTTCAACTGATGACATTGCAGTACACTGCTATTGCAGAATGCCTGAACTTAAGGATGTTCCAATGATTGAATGCAGCAGTTGCTTCAATTGGTTTCATGTAGCATGCTGCCATGATTCCACAACTGATGAACAATTAAAGGAATTGGCCACTACGTGGTGTTGTCAAGTGGGTCAGTAAAATGATTCGTTATCATACTTTCTTGTATAAATGCATTGTAAAAAATGCATTAAATAGAGGATTTATAATTAAATCAAAGTTGGTACAATAATTGGGTGATATATAAAGTAAATAGCAAAATAAATGAATAAATTAACGAGACCATAAAAATTAACGAGCATGGCAACACAGCCCAAGAGGGCCAAAGCACTTGCCTACTGTATTGTGGCTACTGTAGAAATAATTATTCACTAGATTTTTTGGCTAGACAACTCCTCAAAGAGAGGGAGCTTGAGCCACTCATTTATTGCAATGCCTAATGGTCACGAGTTGTCTTTTTATACTATATTATTGCAGGACAATCTCAGCATATATAATGGGAAGGGTTTCATATAGAGTGGGGGGGGATGCCTTGTAATTTCCCCCCTCCAGAGAAACTTTCCTCCCCCAGAAAAAAGTATTCCCTCCCCATTGAACATTTATAGTATTTGTATATTTATATTGCTCAATTTCAACTCAGACTGTCTTGATAAAGTTTTTTGTTGTTTCTCTGATAAAATTCTGTTAATGTTAAAAAAAATTCTTAGGAATCATAACAAGCTATTCAGTGTAGTTTTAATATTTGGGTTTTTCCCCATCTCCCAGAAAATCCTGCATGAAATGCTGGTGGGGAGTGTGTTAGGCATAGATAAGGCCTGGTCAGATCCTAAATAGTAGCTAAAAATAATGAGAGATTTGCTAGAATAGCTATAGCCAACTTTGTCAAGAGCTCTTAGACATTATTCCATTGAAACCATTAGTTACCTGCTAGGTTTTCCTGCCCTGTATTCATACCTTGCTACAGATTATAAGAGCGACAGAATTTCCTAGCGGCGGAAAAATTTCCTAGTAAAAAATGTCACTGACTTTTCAAAGCGACACTATTTCCTAAGAAAATTTCGTCGCCGCGACAGAATTTCCTGGCGACAGTATTTACTGTGACACCGGTCTGCGGCGGCCGGGCAATAAGTAGTGCATGCGAACTGAGAGCAGGAGGGGAAGACACCTGAACCTACTGGAGTCAAGTATATACCACGGTAAAGAAAACGGTGCTGACATTTATGGCGAGGACGGTACTGGAAGGGCGTCAGATACTTCTCTTCTGCCTACTATTATTATGGCCACCGCTACAAGTTCTTTCAGAAGATTGCCCCTTATTGACCGAGTCAGATCTCGAAGGCAGCTCAGGATTAATTAATTCGTCATTGTCTTCTATTTCGCAATGTGTAACGGTGGCTTCTCTGGAACTGACTAATTACAGCATAGTGTGTTTGGCTCAGGGGTCCAGAATAGACAGATACCGCATGGTCTCTGTCATAGCAACTTACAGGCTCAATGGACTCAATGAGACTCTCAACCAGTTTCACTTTCAATGTGTGAGCGAAGCATGGAGTGCAGCAGTCTCTAACGGCTCTGATGTTTCTGTGGCCACTCCTCCCATTGTAGGGAATCTATCCACACCACTGAGAAGAGATTGCTGGCTGTGTGGAGAGTTTGCACCATATTCTGCTGCTGAGCACTGTGCAGGTGAGTAGAAAGAGATGCAAAGCTATAGTGAAAAGATAGCTTAATAACTGAAAGAAGGCTTCTGAGTCTTGTGAATAGAATGTAGGTAGGTGTTAGATGCCGACTCACACAGCTAGACACTTTACTAATTGCTACACGGGAGAAAAGAGTCTGGTGAACTGACATACAGTGAGTTGTATTTGCATCATCAGCAGATGGGGAATGGCAATGTGAGGTTTTGCATGTGTTATAAGTATAATATTTTAATGACTAATTGGTAAAGTGTCTCGCTATGCTAGGCTAATGTTGGTGGACAGGTTATGGTCAGTATGATAGTGTCAATATGCTGTTGGTTATTGCACAAAAATCAGCAGCATCAACAAAAAATAACTGAGAAAAACACTAATCATTATACTATATATTAAACATATGTTATGTATTATTATGATATATGCAGCTGTTCCAAGGGTTGAATTGCAGGAATTACTTGTACTTGTATGTATACTTTTTGTACAGTAGTTATGTTACATTTACAGTGCACATGGGGATGTGTGTGTGTGTGTGTGTGTGTGTGTGTGGCAAGGAGGCGGGGGGGGGGGGGATACAATGAGTTTAATTCCAAGCTTTTTTTTTTACAGCACTATGGTGATTTTTTGTGGTAATTTTTACTATGCATGGGGTCTTCTAAACTTTTATAATAATAAGGTTGAGAATAATAAACATTCCACATCAATTGTGTCGTAGGTAAGAAATTTCAATCTTGTCAACTTGCCTTACTAATTATTTGTCTAATTTTTTTAAGATTATTCATTAATACTGTCAGTAATCCCACTAGCTATGTTATATCATGGATTCTAGCAGGCTCCTTTATCTACAAGTTTGGTAATTATTTTTTATTGATTTTTTTCTTATGAATCTGATTATAGAGTTACTACTACTGGTAATTCACAGTGTATCTAGAAAAAATGATCACAATAAAAGTAGCAATCTAGCTTTGAGGAAGACTGACTTCTAGAAGCCAGCCTCTGCATTAACTCACCATGGGAGTTGTGACTGTAGCCATACAGTAGTAGTTTTCAGAGAAGCCTAGGAATAAAAACTACTTTACATCCCTGTAGGGAAGACTCACACGATTGATGTCACGTACCTCCTGGACAGGCCTGCTCATAGTGTCTCTAACTCGCTCATTAGCGTAAAATATTACACAGAAGCTTTCTTTATCTCCAATTCCTGCATACTAGCACAATGATCTATCATATTACAGAAATAGCTAGCTTATTTAATTTCTTAGCTGCTGGTAACAAGATTTGACATTGCTTGCTCTTACTATTTTAACCTATGGACTGCTTGACAGAAATCTTCTGATTTCTGGTTTATGTCAGAAATAACTGTATGAAGTGGAAGTGGTAGACAGTGGTTACCGATAGCTTGCTAATTCAGCTATTATTTGTTTTCTCTCAAGCAGTCCCACTTTCACAACACACATGTACCCACACATGTGCCAACACCTGTGCCCACATACTCAACACTCCATTGTTTTGCCTACTACGAAATCCTTTAACTGTGTTTTAATAATTAGCTACATATACTATAATAAGCGAACTAAACATGATGTTATTTATAGTCATTCTACAACATTTTATACAGGACTTAAGTTATAAGACCAGCACACACCACAGTGGTGGCAGAAGCAAATTTACTTTGGTCAGGCAAGTGTGACCACTACTCACTGTCATGTGACAATTGGCAAAATTAAATTTTAAAAACAAAGAAGTAATTCCATAGGTTAGCTTAAAATTTATATATCCAAATAGGAGATGCAAATATACTGCTGTGATGAAACTAATAATTATAACTAATAAATGTATTTTAGTTAGAACTTTCTACTAAAATGAAGCACCAGGGTATGAATACTCAACGTTGCTACACACTAGCTAGCTATTACAAAGACTAAAAGAATACTTTATTTGTAGTAGTATCATTATGAGGTTACCGATAGCTTGCTAATTCAGCTATTATTTGTTTTCTCTCAAGCAGTCCCACTTTCGCAACACACATGTACCCACACATGTGCCCACACCTGTGCCCACATACTCAACACTCCATTGTTTTGCCTACTACGAAATCCTTTAACTGATTACATATACTATAATAAACGAACTAAACATGATGTTATTTATAGTCATTCTACAACATTTTATACAGGACTTAAGTTATAAGACCAGCACCCACCACAGTGGTGGCAGAAGCAAATTTACTTTGGTCAGGCAAGTGTGACCACTACTCACTGTCATGTGACAATTGGCAAAATTAAATTTTAAAAACAAAGAAGTAATTCCATATATACCCAAATAGGAGATGCAAACATACTGCTGTGATGAAACTAATAATTATAACTAATAAATGTATTTTAGCTAGAACATTCTACTAAAATGAAGCACCAGGGTATGAATACTCAATGTTGCTACACACTAGCTAGCTATTACAAAGACTAAAAGAATACTTTATTTGTAGTAGTATCATTATGAGGTTACCGATAGCTTGCTAATTCAGCTATTATTTGTTTTCTCTCAAGCAGTCCCACTTTCGCAACACACATGTACCCACACATGTGCCCACACCTGTGCCCACATACTCAACACTCCATTGTTTTGCCTACTACGAAATCCTTTAACTGTGTTTTAATAATTACGTGCTGTGTGTACTTTTCTTATTCGATTGGAGAGAGCAAGCGGCTGTGAGTACAAGTGTGTCAGTAATACCATAAGTAGGCATGGCCAGTACAAGATGATGTCATCCTATAAGTCCCCTAGAAGAACTAATGATTGTGTGTTAATGTACACTCAAGTATTTTGACTGGCCAGATATGGTTGTTTGATACAAATTAGTGGTCAAGCTAAGTTTTTTGACGTGTAGGACTTGACTGAATAAAAATTTTAACGAACTAAAAGCTTCCAGAACTAAACATGATGTTATTTATAGTCATTCTACAACATTTTATACAAGACTTAAGTTATAAGACCAGCACCCACCACAGTGGTGGCAGAAGCAAATTTACTTTGGTCAGGCAAGTGTGACCACTACTCACTGTCATGTGGCAATTGGCAAAATTAAAACAAAGAAGTGCATAGGTTAGCTTAAAATTTATATATCCAAATAGGATATATTTTTTGGGAGGAAACAAAGCATAACGTTGAATAAACACAGCTAGGATCACTCAGATTCATGTCAATCATTGGAAAATATGTTACAGAACATTGACCTGGATGATCTCCCTTCTGTACCGTTTTCATTAAACCAGACCATCCTAATCCTTTTGGATGCAGTATAAGTGAGGCTTTCCAAAGTGCATCAACAGCTGAAGTTGAATCCTCTGCACTTGGCTCATTTAGTGGATGGTATGACAACTGTCGAATTGCCTCGGTAGCCCAGTTGAAATATTTAACTGTAACATACCCAATGGAACATATATCATCTGTTGGTACTGTGATTCAAGGAATTGTATAACTGCTCTTCATCCCTGGTGTAACAGTGGCAATCATTCCCATACCATGGAATGTATTTCAACCATCAATATTGTTCTAATGTTGTGGTCAACACTATCAGCAGCATATTGAACAAATTGGTCTGATGTAAGATTTGGAATATCAGTACCCTGGCTCGCTGAAACATTTCGTTCAAAATACTGAACCTCTGAATATGAACAGCCAAAACCAAGGCTGTTCAAGGAATCTATCAGAAATCTAGATGAAAAGTGATGATGAAGTTGCACACTCAGCCCCAACTGTACAGGACACAAAATCACTCTAGGGCGTGTGGCCTGGATGATAGCCTGGCCCAATGAAGCAATTCTTTGGCTAGCATTTCTTGCAGGAAAAAGGACTTGCAAAAATGTATGGAGTGACTCTGGAAGGAGCTCAGAGCGTTCCCAATACTCATTTCTTCTGACGTTAGATAATGGGTTTTGCGCTGAATGATAGATTTTATGTCACTCTTAATAAGTTTGGCTGCAGCCTCTATCAATCTTTTTTTTCTTCCATGCCATCATCCATGTCAGACTGCTCATGAAAATCACTGAGAATTTTAGATGCTAATGAGATTTAATATGAGGTGATACATGCAGAGGCAGTGCTAAGTCAGATCACAAGGGATGTTATGAATATCATCCGTTTTAAAGGGGGATTGAGCTGAACCCACCTAACCTCCCCCCCCCCCCCCCTCTTCCACCTGTGTATGGGCCCTGCCAATGATTCTTCTGCAATCAGCTCCTTTAGCAATATCTATTCCCAGTTACCTTCAATAGTTTCATTGGTAGACAAATAATCACTCTTTTGTAGACACATTATTGTCAAATTTTAAAGTTGTATCTACGGTAGCTAACAAGAAAAGTTCATAAGGTAAAATTATAATATTTGAATAGACTTGACACATGGACTGGCTGACTGTCCATGTGACTACTGAGTGAGAATAATGATGTAACATAATAACAATGACATAATGATAAAGTTCAAAATTCAATATCCACTACTGCACTCCCATCCCAATGTTCACAGTATCTAGGATTTGGCCAATGAACTGTTGTCCGGAGCGAGTGACACGTTGAAGGGTGAGAATTGATGGTTTAAGATAAGGGTGTCTCAGTGTCCAAATAAGCAGGTTTGAGTCAATCTATGGAAATGGTGTCCTATCGACTATTGATCTTTACTGTGAAATGCTTGTAAGTTTAAGACATGACTCGAAATGGCCATTGTATGAAACTTACAAACAGAATCTTGCCGAACAAAGACATGAGTTGCATCAAAAATACTATACTGAGTTACGGCTGGTTTCATCTTTATTGAGAAGAATGAGATAGGATGCCAGGTACTATTAAGGTATTGTTGCAGAGCAGTGCCTATAACTGCATGTTCACCAATAATTCAAAATGCCGAAGAAAGTCTGCTTTGAGAATGGGTGTGTGCACATCAGCAATGATGAAGATCCATGAAAAGGAGCGACTATGACAAGTTGAAGCATGAGTGCTGTCGAGGCCACAGGCTCTCCACAAGGGACCACACCCTGAGACACGCCACAAGGTTTTCCATGACTGACTTGAGGAGAAGCTCAAGACTCGAGTCTTCAGGGAACAATACAAACAATACATTTGTCAGCATGCACTAAATGTTGGCGACCCTTTACCTTTATGTAATTGTAATGATATTCATTTCTCTGGTTAACCACTCATACTATGACATTGTGCTGGTCATTTAAGTCTCATATTACTTTGTTGTACTGGCTCTCGATCTCTGTACATGCTCATTTCCCGCTTTTCAGCAAGGCCCCATTGCAAGCACCGTAGGTGCCAGCAATAGGGTCTATTTGCGACTTTGGGAACTGCCACGCAAGTTCAGTAAGATTGGCCACTTCCTTTCATAGCTGCTTGACTTCCTCAGAACTCTCAGTGTGAGTGAGTCTTGTCTATTACAGCCATTACTGGAGTAGCTACCTCCATAACTTTGGCTGCCATTTCTGCAAGTTTCTGTAGTAGAGTTGCGGAGTCAACAGACGCCAGAATCATCCTGATATTGGCTGGAAGCCTACGGAGAAACAATTCGTGAAGAAGCGAGGTTGAGTCTGTTCTAGATGCTAAATTGTCTCCAAAAACCTGTTTCATTCGACGGAGGAGTTGCGTTGATGAGCTGTTGGAACTTACATTGTGCACTTAATTAATTCCATCTTTAATATATCATACAGACGGTTGGTAGGCAGGGTCAGGAGTAGGTCTTAATACTCCATAACAAATCCCGGGCTGAGGAAGTTAACGACATAGTCTAACCATTTTTTTTAGCAGAGATACCCCTGGTAGTGAACTGGGCCCAAACCTCGACATACAAGACTTCATGGTCATTCAGCCAGAAGGGCAACAACTTCAGTGTTACAGCTATGACAGCAGGAGCTGAAAGCAAAGAAGGGATGTCTTCAATCACAGAACCATCGGGCTCATCAATGTAGCTAAGATAGCTAACAAGAAGAGTTCATATACATAAAATTGTTGTATTGAAATAGACTTGACACATGGACTAACTGGGGCGGTCTGGTCACGCAAATTACAAGTGAGAAAAATTATGTAATGTTAATGATGTAAAGACAATGAAATAATGATAAGTTCAAATCCACTCCAAAGTCATAGAATAATAATTATCAAGCACAGTTCCTCATCATCGCAATCAACAGCAATTCACTATATAGAGTGTCAATATAAGTTTAGCACAATTCTGTATAAAATTAGGGTGTTGGTTGGAAGTGACAGAGATGCATTTTTATGTGAATGAGCTGACAATATTAGGAATGAAACTGGTCTTACTAAAATATGGAGTTAGTTAAGTTTTCTATCTTAAATATTTTTTTCATAGGCTAAAAGGTCAATAATACATTCAGACAACTCTTATGCACACAATAAAATGTTATTTTAGTTATACTCCTGGACAACCACCACCAATGTAAAACCAAATTGTGCCATTTGAAGGGATAGTTGTCATTTTTTTGTTATGTTTTTAATCTAGGGACCACTGTAGTCATGAAATACTATGAAAAAGTAACTATAATTTCTGAATTAATACTTGCAATGTTTGTTTACAGCATTAGGTTAGCTTGCTCTCCTTTAGTACACAATAGCAAATCAGTTGGTTAACTTTATCTTTATTTTGTATTTTAGCATGCCAAGTTCAATGTGCTGGATTGATGTCATGTGATGAAACGGGATCAGTATGCTGCAATTTCTTTGGACTAGATGGATTATGCACATTAGATTGTCCTGCTAATTCCTCCAGTAACAGTAACTTTCAGTGTGTCTGTAATTTGGGATTCCAATCTAGTGGAACAAATTGTAATGAAACCAATGAGTGTTTACCTAATCCTTGTCAAAATGGCGGAACTTGTTCAGATTTGATAAATGACTACAGTTGTGCATGTTCTCCAGGATACTCTGATAAGAACTGTTCTACTGATATTGATGAGTGTTCTCCTAATCCTTGTCTGAATGATGGTTCTTGTGATGACTTAGTCAATAATTATATTTGTTCTTGTACTCCACAATTTACGGGCTTAAATTGTTCTGTTAATATCAGTACTTGCCCGTGGACTCCTTGCTTAAATGGTGGTGATTGCAGAGAGGGAATGTGCATTTGTCAAGAACATTGGAAGGGAACTCAATGTGCTAAATGTGATTCTCCATTTTGTAAGAAGTGTGAGTATAGTACAACTAATAATGAAACATCTTGTTCAGAATGCAATGATGGATACAACTTAGATCAATCAACCCTGAGATGTAGTAAGTTAATAACTCTAATGCTATGTCTCTGCATACTTTACATGTAGTGTATGTTTTTGCTATGTTTTTTTTTGTCATTGCATTAAGAAGGGGGATACACCAACAAAAACAGCCCACTGCTGGAATGAGATGTATTGTAAGAAAAGAAATGAAATACTTCAAGTACACATTTACAGGGGTTCATTTAAGGGGTGGCAGAAGGGCGGTTTCCCCCCTGAGTTTGATTTGTCCCCTTGTGTTCATTTTGCTCCCCTTGAAATTTTTTTGAAAATTTAATAAACGAATTGAAAACTTCCAAAGATTTTTTATCACTGAGGATAAATAGTTCTTATAATTTTCATTTGTGAGAAACTTCCTTTAACTGAGGCAGTAGTGACTATTCAAGCAAACTTGCTTAGAATAGAAAATAAGACCTTACAATTGTTTTGTTCAAAATGATGTCACTCCAATATATGTACTTGCCACAAATTCTCCAATAATTTTCTTAACTACTCCTTTCCTGCCCATCTCCTTCTTAATTATGTATGAAAGTTGTGACCCCCTTAAGATAGCGCTCACTCAATCTCGTCCCCCCCTTTGAATTAATTCCTGCATGAACCCCTGTATTTAATTTTTTGACTGGTTACTGTGACAAAACATAGTTTGATATATAATTAAATGAGAGTAAACTTAAACTGTACATGTAAAATTGCATTCTTTGTCAAGATCAATACAAATTTCCTAGCATAGCCCATATATGGGTTCCAATGTGGTTATTAAAATGCAGCTTTTGATCTGAATTGGTGTCTACCTAGTTAGTTTATTGTTTTGTTAATTTTTCCCACAAACTGATTGCTTGTACATACTACAATTTGATTATATTTTTATTTCTTTGTAGAGTGTAAAGTAATGGACTGTTTAATTTGCAAGCCTGGAGGATGTGATGAATGTACGAAGCCATTCAAACTGGAAGATAACGGCCAATCTTGTAACATTGAAAGTACTAGTAGCAGCAATTCTGCTACTATTATAAGTGAGTGGATGACTATTTATTGTTGGATTTTATTAGATTATTTTTCATTTTTTTAGTTGTGGTGATAGTGATCGCAGTAATTCTTTTCATCATTGTAATGGTGATTACTGTGGATGTATTCCTGAGGCACTATCATCAAAAGAAGGAAACGCAGTAAGTTTATTTATCTTTTTGTACATTATAGTTATTGTAGGACAGATTCACTTAGTTATAGTCTATTGGGGTTGAGTAGATGCAGTAGAAACTATTAATTAATAACCTTTTAACAGAATTAGCTGTGCTTCCGAGTCTTGACCATTTAACAACTCAAGTCGAAGCAGTCCAAATTTTTTTCTTTAAAACATCAGAACTAGCTGTAAAGTGCTATTTCAAAACTCTGATACAAAAGTCTATGGTAATACATGAAACCACAAATTTAAAGTGCTGTATACACCAGCTCAAATTTATAGTCCAGTTAGTGGTCCAATTAATGTAATACATTAACTTATATATTTTTTCCTATGAAGTTTTTTCTGTTGATTCATATTTTACACAAAAAATTTAGCTTTGTTGCTCAAACTGCAACTTTGATAGGCAGCTCTTGTAATTTACGTGTAGAAAAAAATAGTCTTCAATTTGACCCTTTTAAAATTTGCAGATGTCATTTCTGGTGTTACTTTTCAAATTTTGGGTGAACTTAAGATGCTAGATAAGAATAATGTGTGAGAGTCAGGGGCGTAACTTCCTGCTCACGAGCGTTAGTCTAGGTAGGGGTCGGCAGAGCAACAAGGATAATAAAAGGTACTCCAAAGCCAACTCTCCTCGAAGGACCAGGATCCCTTCCTTTACCAGTTTCTCAACCTTAAAGTGGAACCCGAATAGCGCGCAAACTATCTCAGAAACAGTGAGACGGATACTTCGCCGTCGTGGTAGAACTGTCCTGAGTCTAGCTGTGAGAGGCACTACCCAAATTCCCAGTCAATACTATTGGCTCAAAAAGAGATCATTAACTATTTATACAACTACAGATTATAAGTGAATGCTCGATGATACATACCATTGGGTTACCGAACTCATGAATAACATTAATGTGACAAATTGGGTAAAGGGTGGAACAAAATAATAGTGTGTGTGTGAGAATGAAAGTTCAAGTGTTCAATCCTTGCTGGAAGTGGGCGTGGCCAGAAGTTATAAGGTGAGCTCTTATTGTTGGAGTGTAGAGGCTCCAACATCCTGGGGGGGACGAGAGAGCTGGTCTTCTCCTGTGATGAGGACCAGTCGATGAGTTGATCTCTTATACGTCTTTCCCTGGCATCTGAGGTCCACAGCACGCACAAGTCCATCGTCTCCAGGGTAGGTCTTGAGAACTCGAGCCAGAGGCCATCCGCGGTGCTTGAGCACTTCGTCCTTGAGCAAAACAACATCTCCTGGTTGAAAATTGCGAGAGGGCTTGCTCCACTTGGTTCTCTCTTGCAAAGATTGCAAGTATCTGGCACTCCATGCTATCCACAGATCCTGCTGCAAGCGTTTTACCAAGTTCCATCTTCTAAGTGTAGAGATCTTGCAGGTGTCATCAACTGCAGTTGCTGGAAGTGCTTTGAGAGGACGTCCTATGAGGAAATGTCCTGCAGTCAAAACAAGATCATCATCCACACTGGTGGAAGACAGTGGAGTGAGAGGACGAGAGTTGAGAATCGCCTCAGCCTCAGTCAGGACAGTAGCCAACTCTTGAAAGGTGAGGATGTGAGAGCCCACCATCTTCCTGAGCAACGTCTTCATTGCTTTGACACCAGCCTCCCAGAGACCGCCAAAGTGGGGTGCTCTGGGTGGTATAAAGTGCCACTTGATCAAGGAGGATGTGGTGAAGTGAGAGAGTTCGGTTGAGTTTTGAAGTTCCTGGATCTCGTTACGGGTTCCCTGAAAGTTTGACCCATTGTCAGAATAGATGTGGCTGGGCGTCCCTCTCCTGGCACAAAACCTCTGCAGTGCTGCTATAAAGTCCTTAGACGATAAGTCTGCACAGAGCTCCAGATGTACAGCCTTCGTAGTGAAACAAACAAAGACACAGACATATGCCTTGATAATGACTGGTCGGCGAGTATGTCCTTGCCTGATCTGTAAAGGACCGGCAAAGTCGATACCAGTGATTGCAAACGGAGGTCCAGGAGTGGTCCTTGCTGAAGGAAGTAGGCCCATTTGCTGGTTGAGTGGTCTAGCATATGCCTTCTGACAGGTAGAACACTGCCTGCTCAGTAGCTTGAGATGGTTTCTCAGTCCAGGAATGTAGTATGTCTCGGCAATGATGCAGAGAAGTGTAGCCACACCAGCATGAGAATACTGACGATGAAGAGTAGAAATCAGAAGTTTGGTGAGTTGAGACTTGAGTGAGAGTGGGATCAGGGACTTGGGACTCGTTGAAGTGTGTCGTACTCGTCCAGCTACTCTTAGCAGCTTTCCTTCATCTATAGAGACACTCAGTTTGGCAAGTGGATGCTTCTTGGGGAGATCTCTGCCTCGTGAGAGAGAGGCGAAAGCGTCAGAGTAGATCTCTTGCTGTGACAGTCGCAGAAGAAGTCGTGTTGCAGACTGTACTTCTGAGCACAGCAACATTGGAGCAGTAGATCTTGAGCCGCGTGTGTGTTTGGAATTGTAGTCAAATCTTCGTATCCAGGCAACGACTCTAGTGAGGCGATAAAAGGATGAGTACTTCTTCCACAGAGGATTGTCATCGGGTTCTGCAGAAACGACAGAGATGGTCACTTTAAGTTCAGGAATAGAGCTCGGAGGAATAAACTGGGGCTTCGGCCATTGAGCTGGAGGAAGACTAAGCCATGGAGGACCATGCCACCAGAGATCTGAGGAGATGAGACTGGATGGAGTGGTACCTCTGCTGAGCAGGTCTGCAGGATTATCCTTGGAGCTGACGTGCCTCCAATGTGTAGAAGGAACTGCCTGTTGAATTGCAGAAATTCTGTGTGCCACAAACGTCTTCAGTGAGGATATAGACTTCCGCAGCCAGCAAAGAACTATGGATGAGTCTGTCCAGGCATAGATGTGTGGATTGTCTATGGCAAAAAGTTTGGCGGTGTAGAGCAGGAGTTTGGATAGAAGGTGTGCAGCCACTAGCTCAAGTCGAGGAATGGAGGTCGATGACAGAGGTGCCACTCGAGTCTTGGAGTAAACTAGAGTGATCGACACAGAAGTATCTTCATGAACTGTCCTGAGGTACACTGCAGCTCCATATGCAGACTGTGAGGCATCTGAGAAGCCATGGAGATCTCGGAAGTGAACTGGACTGTCACTGCTGACGAGCCTCCTTGAGATAGGGTGATTAGAAATAAGAGAAAGTTCTGAAGTCCAAACAGTCCATTTTTGAGACAGATGGCTGGGAGCTGGAGAATCCCAGTCAAGTTTCATCCTCCACATCTCCTGCAGCAATATCTTTGAGGGAATGACTGCAGGGGCAAAGAGACCAAGAACGTCATAAACCTTGGCAGAGAGAGAAGCAACCAGTCTCTTTGTGACAGGGCTTTCAACAGCTTCAGGTACTGCCACATGGAAGGAGTCTTGTGAGACATCCCAGTGCATTCCAAGTGTTTTGGACGATGAGAGTGGTGATGGGAGTTGAAGATCGGCGGTCTCCAACAAGTCTGGAGATATCGTGTTTCTGAAGTCCACGGAGTTGCTTCTCCATTTCCTCAACGTCATGCCAGCCAAACTAAGGAGGTTACAGAGCTGTTGGCGTATGTGGTCAGCTTCAGCATTTGTGGCAGCACCAGACAGACAATCATCCACGTAGAACTGAGTGAGAATGATCTTAGCAGCTAGGGGATGAGTCTCCATGTGTGTCTGGGCCAAGTGTTGAATGACTCTAGTGGCTATGAAGGGAGAGGAACGAACTCCAAAGGTCAGTCTCTGCATACGGTAATCTCGGATCTGTCCGGTCTCGTCACGATGTAAATAGCGATGCAGATCTTTCTCCTCCTGGTGCAAGACGATCTCCCTGAACATCTTGGAGATGTCGGCACTAAATGCTATCGGATGGCATCTGAAGGAAATTAGAATGTCAGTCAACTTGGGATAAAGGTTTGGACCCGCTAGAAGGCAGTCGTTCAGTGAGATACCTGTAGAGGAAGGAGCTGAGGCATCAAACACTGCCCTGAGTTTAGTGGTTGTAGAGGCTTCCTTGCAAACGCCTTGGATGGGCATATAGTAGGATGCCTGATTCTGAAGATCAGCAACTGGAACTAACTCAGCATGATCCAGTGTGATGTACTCCTGTAAGACAGCTTGGAACTGCTCCAGCTTAGCCTTCCTCTGCAGAGATCTTTCGTTTTGAGTGAAACGTCTGAGAGCCATGGGTTTGGAGATCCCTAGCTTAGGTGTATTCAGCTTTCTAGGAAGCTTCACCACATAGCGACCATCTTCTCTGATTGTATAGGTATCATTAAAGTGTTCCATTGCTCGAGTATCCTCATCTGTCATCACAGGGTCTTCAGGAAGGCGATCTAACTCCCACAACTGCTGTAGAGATTGGTTGAGTGGGTCCTCCTTCACCTGAACTTTGAGAACAGGCTTAGACTGATCTCGATCGAGTGGAGCAACAATTGTCCATCCAAACACAGTAGGAGTGGCCGAGATAGCTGACTCTTTGGAGTAAACTGTAGGACCTTTGATACATTGGATGACATCCAAGGCACCTATCAAGACATCGAGGTGTCCTCCGAGAGCTTTATCTGCCAGAGGAACCTTGTCCTTCACACATGGATCTTCAAGAATAGTTCTGGGGTTTGCCGGAGGAGTGGCACAGGGAATGCGAGGTATGACACCAAACTTGCATGTGACACTGTCCTTGGAAAATGTAGAGTGCAGTGTGGCTTGGACATAACATTTGGAATGCCCATCACCCATGAGTCCATCCAGCTCCATTCTTTGAGGATGCCTCTTCAGCCGTAGACTGGTTGCCAAGCTCTCTGACATGAGGGAGACAGCTGCGCCTGGGTCCAGTGCAATACGAGCCCGACGAGTACGGGAGCCATTGTGGACGTCAACAATTGCGGTATTCAAAAGACCAGGTTGAAGTCCCTGAGTTGGAGATTCTTCCTTGGTCTGCATTGAGTGTGAGGCAACCATAGCTGGCACAGGAGCATCTGTTGTGGACAAAGTCGAGGGCACCGCAGACGGAGTGTCCTTTGCAGGAGGAGTGTCCCTTGCAGGAGCGGTGTCTCTTGCAGGAGCAGTTTCCTTGTGCAGGAGCGTATGGTGTCTCTTGCTGCACTTGCGGCAGTTGTAAACTGATGTGCATTGGCTACACAGATGATTGGCAGAGAGACAGTTAGTGCATCTCTTGCCATCTCGAACTACTTGTTGTCGCTTGGGCACACTGTAGCTGAGGAAGACTGGGCATCGATGAAGTCCATGCTCAGCCGAACAAACAGGGCATGAGGTGTTAGCACTGGCGGCATTAACCTTGAGTACAGCATGGGAGTGCTTCTTATGTGGAAAGTTGTGAAGCCTGGAGCTCTTGGAGCCTTGAGAAGCATCTGCAGAAGGTTCATCTGGAAGGCTGAATTCTCTCTTCCTGAAGAAGTCGAGGACCTCAAATATTGTTGGAAGTTTAGACGAATCTGAGTAGAAGGCTGTCCACTCATGACGCATCTGAGCATCGAAGCGATCCATCACAATAGCTGCTAGCAATTCGTAAGTGTTGCCTTTCACTCTCTCAATTCCTCGCATGTTGATTTCTAAAGTCTCTCTCATACGTCGCAGGCTGCGTCTGTCATAAGTATAACTGCCTTGAGCAAGTAGAGCCTTGACGTGACGTGGATATATCAGCTGAGATTGACCATAGGCATCAACAAGTGCACGGATTGCTGAAGCATAACCATCAGAGCCAGACTGATAGTATCGGACAATCCTTCTTGCTTCTTCTGTTGCCATGGCGTTGGCGAGGAGGCAGCATCGTTCCGGCTCAGACAGTCCAGCAGCATGTTTGTCAATTGCAGCTGTAAACAAGTCATGAAAGTCTGCCCAGTCAACTGATTGCCCTGAAAACTTGGGAAGGTCCAGGTGGAGCTTGGCTACACTGTAGGCAGGAGGTGCATGATGAAGAACAGGAGAGGTTGCAAAAGATGCATCTGGAATGGTAGTAGAATTAGCATGCTCTTCCACCAAACGAGCGTTGACATCTTGAATAGAGCACTGTAACTTGTCTATGACTGGTGATAGACTGGTGTCATCAGCGAAGTCCATAGAGTTGGAGAGATAAGCTCTGATCTGCTTCTTGACATCTTGAATGTCTGAGGTAATTGCTGGAGTAGACAGCTTGTCTGCATCTTGGATGGTGGCTATGGCAGCTTGAAGTGCAAGACCTTCACGCAGGAGTCGAGATTTCTTGCTGAGAGTAGCTATACGATGTAGGAGATCACTTGCTGACTGCAGACAGTCTTCATCCTTGCGGATCTCTTCTTCTCTGTCAGCCTCAGAGACACTGGTGTCTGCATCCCTTAATTCATCAAACTGTTGCTGCAGGGCGTCATGCAAAGTCTTTGTCTCTTTGCAGAGGGACAAGAGGTCATCCAAATCCATTTGATTGATGGAAGAGAGTTCTTTATCTCGAATTAGAGCATCCAGCCTTTTCTTAATTCGAGTGAACTGACCTCTGCGTCCAGACCTCTTTACCTTGACAGCTTCCAGATCTGTCATGGCAGAGATGACTTGTAAGCTGTGAGCGAGTGACATGACCGATAACTAAACGGTGCCAGTTGTCAGTAACGTTAGGTAAAGGTGTGAAAAATTGGCGAAATCTTGGCCGCTCAAACTAATTACAGAGAGTGGGTGGAGCTTCAACTGATTCGGCAGATCCTGAAGTCTCGCGCAGAAGTCGGGCGTAGCTCGTCGAGTCGTAGCCGCGGACGTCGGTAGACCAGGATCCGGCTCGAAGGACCAATGTGAGAGTCAGGGGCGTAACTTCCTGCTCACGAGCGTTAGTCTAGGTAGGGGTCGGCGGAGCAACAAGGATAATAAAAGGTACTCCAAAGCCAACTCTCCTCGAAGGACCAGGATCCCTTCCTTTACCAGTTTCTCAACCTTAAAGTGGAACCCGAATAGCGCGCAAACTATCTCAGAAACAGTGAGACGGATACTTCGCCGTCGTGGTAGAACTGTCCTGAGTCTAGCTGTGAGAGGCACTACCCAAATTCCCAGTCAATACTATTGGCTCAAAAAGAGATCATTAACTATTTATACAACTACAGATTATAAGTGAATGCTCGATGATACATACCATTGGGTTACCGAACTCATGAATAACATTAATGTGACAAATTGGGTAAAGGGTGGAACAAAATAATAGTGTGTGTGAGAATGAAAGTTCAAGTGTTCAATCCTTGCTGGAAGTGGGCGTGGCCAGAAGTTATAAGGTGAGCTCTTATTGTTGGAGTGTAGAGGCTCCAACAGGTATTGACTCTGAATGTTGGCCGTGAGACTCATGCCATGGCAATAAAGGGTTTCCAAAGCACCTTGCATTTGCAATTCAAAGCCTAATGTAAACCTGTAATACGTTTCATCATATTAGGCCAAATCTTGGGAAAGAGCAGGGTTATGCCCACTGATGGTTTACAGAAAGGAATATCACTGCAGAAATTATTTTTGGAATCAGTTATACTAGACAATGTGCTCAACATGCTTTTCTGTCTGATTGCTGCTCAAAAGAGAATTGTGCAGTTGCTCATGTCCTTAGCCAGGGATTGCAACAAGCAAAGGAGTTTAGTCTAGTGTGAAGACGGATGTGGATGTCCCACCCTCACAGGATGTATGAAGAACCAGCCCTGGTTTGTTCGTCCTTAGCAGTAAGTGGCTGTGTGCACAGTGCAGATTCAAACGCTCAGACAGGCATACGGCAGGGAGCACTGCTGCTTGGTATAACTTGACTTAGATATAAAATTGATTGAAAACATTGGAAAAATGTAGTGATGGCATAAATAGAGGAAACTTAAACATGAAAGGTGTGAATCTGGTTTAGTTCTCACAGATTAGATACAGTTATGATGATACAATTCTTGCTGTCTGAATCAACTATAATATTACTAGTGGTGTGCTTGAGCACAATGGCGAGTGAGCCTCCCTAGTTAGGCTACAAAAAACTACATGTTTTGATTAATTTTAACTCCTAACATTCCAGCCACTAAAAAAATGGTCAAGTTTTTCAATTACATGTATGTGGTAAATAATTTTCAATGCCATAGTAACCACTCACTGCAACTGTTTGATATGAAAAAACAGAACCAAAACAGTTACAGACGTTTCTAAGGAATCGCCGCACAAAGTTACACCTAATTCTATATTATGTCATGCTTTCTGATGTAGCAGCCAGAAAAACTGTGTAAGGCAGCTAATATATTTATTTGCATGTTAAACGTTTACTTTGTGCTATTCTTTAGCTAAGCAGTAGCTGTAACATACAACAATTTCACACACACTATTTCACTGGACATACTAACACAAGACTTACCTTCATGGTTTCGACTATCGGACAATGGATTTTCAAGTAAGGAACAACACAACACTGATGCGTAAGGCACATAAATGTGACAAATAGCGCATTAACTTACCATCACCACTCTTTGAATAGAAAATGAACTCTGTTAAGTTTCTAAGTTTTAACTCCACCCGCAAAAGAGAATTCAAAGCAGTAAACAATTCAATTCCATTGGGTGATATGGGTGATGATCAATAAACCAGAGAATTCTGTTCAGTGAAATTTGGGACACCAAGCTAACACAAAAATACACAAGGTCAAAGTACAAATGACATCCGCATGTCCACACATATATACAAACAAAAAAATATCCCCGATTTTCAATTGTGTTACCCCTGATAGTGTTTCGCTTGCTTCGCTCACTTGCCAATACACCTAAAATGTAACAATTTCAGTAACATTAAGGCATGATCCGAATAATTATTCTGCTTTAATTTGTCTTATAATTCAGTAAAATTATTTCTTATATTTTTAAACCTTCAGTGACAATTCTTTAGTCATGCCAAGTTCTGTTCTGTTAGCTGATTTCATAATTTAAATTAAAAAATTCTTAGCTGTAGCATTAAAATCACAATATCACTTCATTAGAATGTCTAAAAAAAATCCTCTGAAGACGACAGAACTTCAGTTCTTCTAGAACCTCTTGGAGCCCCCCTTGTACATTCTCCAGTGACTTTGACTCCATAACATTTTTCCATTTCTTGAAGAAATCTTTTTGAAAAATAGCCTACTTTAGAGATAAGCTCTTCTCATACTTCTTTTTGGTTAGTTTTAGTTTTTGTTTTTTTGTTGTTTTTTTGCAAGAAGACAAAAAAATAACTCAGGTTTTATACTCGAAATCCCCCCTCCCCCCCCCCCCCCCCCCCCCCCCAAATCCTGTATGAAGCTCTGGTGCTGCTGACATACCATGAATGCCTTTGCCGTAATTTCCCATTGAAAATAGCTGCATTGTATGTAGCACAGTGAAGATTATGTGCAAGGACTCAAGTCTAAATACTGACAGTCATTCTGCATATGCTGCAGCAACATACAATTTCAATATGTCAACTTTGCAACATAGCCAATTAAATAGCTTAATGATATGCATCTAGATAGATGACGACATTTTGAACTGCATGGGTGGGTCCTAACACACTCGTTCGGTTACAGCGTATAGTTGCATGTCCTGATGAACACTTTTCATCCAGGAGTATCTTACCTACTGGCCACAACTGGGTGGACAATTTCCTTATTCCAACAATTTTATTTTACAAGTTTCAGCCTGCAGAGAGAGAAAACATCTTTTTAAAGCAGTTGACTATGGAACACTTGATAAAGTACTTTTGTTGTTGACGATTTGCATTATCCCCACTCTATCACACCCAATACATTGCTGGATATTTGTATACTAAGTGCTGAGGCAAACTTGTCCGTAGGCAACATGCTGAGGGGTGAGCCGACTACTGTTGAGTTAGACAAGACTCTCTAGGAATAATTCTGAGTGGGTTGATGCCTTCCCAATCACTGTCCATGTCTAATCTATGAATCTCCTCAAAAGAACTGGCAGTTGGAGTTTAAAACATACTCATGATTGGCTTCAGAAGCAGAGAAGTATCCTCATCCCCTTGAAAATGGTAGCTCCTAACATCATTACTGTAGATGTTTCTTACTACTGCATGCCATTGCTCTGGTTGTAACTCTTACTCGAAGGTCGCTGGAGTGATATTAATAGAAGAGATTCTGGGGAGTGTGGCGATTCTGAAGGTGAGAGAGATATTATGAAATTTTAAAGATACTGATGGTTATATTGAAGCATTGGAGACACATGCTAATGTAAATTGTTTGCTATTTTAAGTAAAACCAGGATCCAGTTAAAATAAATGCTGACATACAAAACAGTCAGGCTTACGGGAGCCTTCTTATGGTCGGAAGTGCATACATTCACTTGTAGTTCTGTACTTCTACTTGTTCTATTCTTGAAGATTTGGTAACATTAGTAGCTCCCAATTACCCATTACTGCCTTCAGCCAAGATAACTAATGGACAGCATACATTGCACTGTAAAAGCAGTATTACATTGCACCTTATGGGCTTTAGTACAGTCAGTGTTGGGAAATACTTCATTTAAAGCCTCTATCTCCTACTAAACTCATTTCTTTTTTCTCCTTTGATTAGCAGATTGGTAAAGTCTGTCTAATTTACAGTTGCACTGGTAATTGTATCGGCATCAGTCTCTAGCCGATATCCTACCAATATTCTACAAATTCTATAAGTCTATAAGGTAGCAGATATTTACAATATTCTATAAGATATCCATAGATCTGAGCCTTTTGCAACTCCTTGAGCCAGTTTTCTAGTTCATGTGGGCTGGGGGTTTCATTTTCATCCCCCTCTTTAGACCATCATATTAGTTTTGGCACTGCTTCTCTTCTTAATTTTTTTCTTGTTCTTTCATATTTATTTCCTTCTGCTCAGCTTCCTGCCTCTTTTTTTTTCTTTCTCATTTTCCCTCTGGATTGCCCAACTCTAGCGCTAGTTAACACAAGCATGTAAGTCTGGGTTTTTTTCTAGAAAGTAGTATTGTTTGAAGATTAAAGAGATCTGTATGAGAAGAACGTATTGGACTCAATGCAGCTGTATGAAGAAACTACAATTGGGGCGACAAAATTGTACATGAAGGAGCACTGTGACGGTTTCTTAGCTACTAAAGCCACCGTCACACTTGCCGGAGCCTAGCTAGCTCTGGTCAGCAAGTGTGTAGAGATAAATTTTAATTGGAGATAAGCAATAGAAATGCAGTCTAACCTCTGCTAGACTAAGCTACTGACAAAAATCAATATAAGTTAGCTATAGTCAATATTGCAGTAAACAACTAATTAACACCAATGTGTAAATAAACAATTAAACAGTTCATTAAACCTGAATGGATGCTGTTGACTACTGTTGTTTATCCTCACCGACATCCTGGATTCGAGGATTTCCTGTCAGGACTGCCATCTCAAACTCATCTGGGGGCGGTCCCTGACGAGCATGAACAACTGATGGTGATGTGACCTCTAAAATGTTAGTGTTAACATAAAAATACAACAAATATGCCTGCAGCTTAGGAACAAACTTTGCCAGTTTTTCTAATCACTATTTGGCTAAAAGATAAGTGCTAGCTCATCAATAGGCAACTGCATTCCACCCTCAACTATCAACAGACAAGCGTAAGTAAAAAACAATTGTTTTCTCTACCAGCTGCAAAAATTCAACCGTTCTCCTAATTGCCCCCGAATAGTAGTTGTAAGTTTATGAAATCTGCACACTTCCTCCGTATTGTCCTATATTGTGCTATATATTTATAGGATGATAATGCAGGTAAACGGGCCGATAATAGATGTCACCCAATAATTGAGGATTAATGCTGTATTAAATGTATATTATCACTATTTAATCATTGCAGGGATGTTTCTGTGAATGTTTCAACTTTGCCGTTAGTTCTATGGCTTAACTCCAGTCATGCATAAACAATAATTGCTAATCACCTAAACAGTAAACTCTTTCCTTTTGTCTCTTAATTGTAGAAGTGTATTTCAGATTGATTCCTGAACTTATGTACATGTTGCTGATCTAACTTTGCATGTGAGATTGAGGTAAATATACTCTCTAGATTGGAAATTGTAAGATTAGGTATATATACTCTCTAGATTAAGATTGAGGTATATATACTCTCTAGATTGGAAATTGTAATTTGTAAACACTTCATTTTTCTTTCTAATTTTATAGTTCACCTGAAGAAGATAAGCATGATGATGTAAAGGAAGAGACTACTGTGTAAGATTTTTCAACATTCTAGTTTTAGTTCACTGTTTCTAGCTGTTGCATTATTATAAGTTTAATCATTTTTGAGCCATTAATTAAACTACCCTAATTGAAAATAATGTAGTATTTATTAATGGGGAAACAGATAGGAACTCTAGAAATTTGTCACATAACATCATCAAATTTTAATTTTAAAAAGTTGGGTGCCAACTGGCTGAATTTTTTTTTAACTTTAGCTACTAAAAAAACTATATTATTACAGATAAAATACACATATGGAACTATACTTTGATTCGTATGACAGAATGGTACAATGGGAGACTTTTATATAGGGACAACAACAATAATAATAATAGTAATAATAGTAATAATAATAATAATAATAAAACCAAAGTGGTTACCTCTAAATTGTATGGAACAGGGAAGGGACTATTGCCCCATTTAATATTTGCTCTAAAAAAAGTAGTAGTAAAGGTAAATCAATTCTTTGTTAAAGACCATCTGTTTAGTAGCTAACGTTGAAGGAGCAGCAGTGATTAAGGGATGTATGTCTTTCTATTTTGTTAATGGTACATGGAAAAATAACCAAAGAGGGCCAGTGATGTCAGTTAACTCAAGTACTTACAGTGTGGAACCGAATCAAATGCTTTGGCAAAATCCTTTGATTTTGTGTGTCCTTGACTTTACAAAATTGAAAACAGAAATATATGATGATAGCTAGGTATTAGCTAGATTTATTTCTGGTGAACTGAATTGTGTATTTGAGATCTTAGGATATATAAAATCTATTAGAGTAGACTATTAATTCAAGTACTTTACAAAGAATGGCTACTCAAGAGAGAAATGGGCTTGTGGTTACTTACTTAAGATACATTTTCTTTTTTTGTGGAGAGCAAAAAATGTATGAACCTTCCACAAGGTGGAATAGAATGGATATGGTGCTATATCTGTGTAAGTGAAGATGAGCAGAATTTGTAAACATAATGAGCTGATGTTGTCCAGTAAAATTTTTAGGGTTTAGAGAGTTCAGTATTATATCAAATATGAAAACTGTATGTTTTTTTAAGTTGTGATGAAGTTGTTGGAGAACAATGCACAGTGGAAGAGTAAAACCACTGCACCTAAAGACATGCTCCCTTTTGTGAAGCTCATCCTCACTAGCATATTTGTTATATCCAATCATTTATTGCTTCAAGTTTTGATCACTATTTTTTTCACATGACGGTTGTACTTATTTTTCATTTTGTAGCTGTTATATATATAGACTGTACACAGCATGGTAGAATACACATGCATAATATTGGCTCCTGCAAAATTGTAAATGATAAATCAGATATTGCTGCGCAATGGATTGCCATGCCATACTTAAGGAAAAGTTTTAAAGCCAGGCAACACAAAACAGGTATGCATAATACTCGCTTATTCATAGTGTGACATAGATAAGTAGCAGCAGATAATTTGTCACCAGGTGACAGCTAAATGGAATATGTATTATAATTATTTGTGTATTAATTATGTACATACAAGTGTCATTCTTAAATCAACATTTATTTTTATTTTGCAATGATTGATATGAGCTAATTACTTAACTGGTTTCTTACTCTTCACTTTCCTCAGACTGTTCTCATCAGCTGTAACTTCAAGATCTTATTCCTCAGCTTCATTCATTTCTGGATCAGCTGCTTGTGTCATAGCTATTTTCTGAGTACATGGTTATAGTATCTATCTTCTCCATGACAGTTACAATAGGATGTGCATGTGAGATGTTCTTGTGGCAATTGCATGAAATGGTACTGCACTTCTTCCCTTCTGCCATGCACTGACATCTAATCACATCAACAATCAGGTGGTGTTGAGTTGCCAGTGGCCATTACAGGAACAGGAATTTTATTCTTGACTCCTACCCAAAATCAATGATGGTGGCTGAGACTTGCTGGTCTGCTGCTTTCCATAGCATGATATGGAGATGGGCACGCAGTGCATGCTGCAAGAGGTTAGCAGACATTGACCTTTGGACTTTTTCTTTTTGGTAAAAAAAGGCTGAATCTTGCTACCTCCATGGATGTTCCTGGAACCTGATTGTACAAGGAAGCAAGGAAGTTAAAAAGGGAGTTACTGCCTCCATCAGTTTAGCTGATCAAATGCTCATCTCACCAATGATGTTAGCTAAACCTGGAAATTGTCCTGATAGCAAAGTGTTGAGTGCTCTTGTTTTGCCTTTGCCGTAAAGATAGGAGGTCATATCATAACCACTGAGAACATCACAAGTAGTCGCGAACACTTTAGCCCAAAGTTCTGTACAAGTTGCAGTCGAGTACCGTTCCATTCCACCGCTTCATCTGGACCAATGCTGCCCTGTGGAACCAGTATACCAGTAAGACAGATGCATCTGTGTCATCACTGACCACACAAATTACATCTTTACCATAATTTGCAGCCTGAATGACAATAGGACACCATGGTGATATTAGCTTCATCATGATTGAATGCACCATCATCCCTTGTTTCCATCGTAGCATTCTCTCCCAGAGTGAAGGTTGACAACACATTTGCCAACCTCTGCTTGTTGGTCTTGCTCTTCAGTATTAGCTACATCTCTTTTTTTTTTTTTTTTTTTTTTTTTTTGGAAGAAAACTGGTTACGGAAAACTTGTAGTCAATGGTTCCTTCACCAGCACATCTCATTCGCTCATGATCCTTGGCAGGTATGCCTTGGTACTTGTCAAACACAACAATCTTGTTGGCATTACCTGAGTGTTGGGTCAAACGAGCCTTGATGGATGAGATTAAATCAGGAGGACCACCATGAGGCCATGCAATGTGGTAGAAGAGCTGTAAGACATCTATGATGATATTATCAGGAGTAGCTGGCAAAGTTTCAGGAACTCCAAGGTGTTTGACTAAATCAGACTTGTTTCCCTTGTGCAGGTAACTATGCTCATCCATTAGTGATGAAAGTACTGCACACAAATAAGTGAAGAGATGCTCCAGCCTGATATCTCGCTGTTGTCCAACCATGAGCAAATGCAGAAAAATGCTTTCAAGATCTTTAACTGTTCTGAGACCCTTACACTTTATCTGCTTTTTGAGAATGATTGGGCTACTTATAGAATTGTAGAACCCTTTAGGTAGACTGGCGATGTATTCCCTCTCCATCTCTTCTCCAATTTCAATTGAATTGACTACATTCACTCCAGCTGGTGCAATTTGATAAGTGACAGGATTGTAAAGGTGTGGATGCATATCTTCCAGAGGGTGAGGATGTTTCTCTATCTTCACATATATAAGATCTCAATCATGGGCATCTAGCGCACCACAATGTTTCAACTTTTCCTTGTGAAGCTTCCAATCAGATTTTTCAGGCTTGTCATCACAGCAGTACATCCCATTGAGTTGATCTGACACATGAGCAGTGATAGGGAAAGCACCCTATACACTCACTAACAAGCTCAGCTGCTAAAGTCATGTCTTTAAGACCTCCTTTTCCTATCTTGATAGCATTCTGCTTAACAAACTGATCAGCAGATACAGCATTCCAGTAACCTGGGTGGTGCTGACAGACAAGGTATACCTTGGCATCAGAAGGAAGAGAAGCCATCTCCAACAAGTACTGGGTAAGATAGCTAGTGTGCGTAGTGAAAAAGCAAAAATTTGCTGAAATCTGTTTTGCACTTAGGCATGCATGCAATCCCAAAAATAATGTCATAAATGGATTCTACACACCCCAAAACCCCATGGAAGAGTCATTTTACTTAATTCTATGACAAAGTGGCTGTAGAGCAAAATTTAGCTTTAGTTTTCATAAAAGTCTCACTTAAGCTTACCTCATACACTGGATTCATATCCTATTGTCTAGTATGCAGCTCCATCTTTCTCAGTGTTACTTCAGTAGACATCTTATTAAGAAATATTCTAAATAAAACACAATATTATATGCGGCATGTATGGTGTCTTATTATTTGATTAAGGTGTTAATTACTGAGACCTTCCTGTTTAAAATCTTAACTGATCTTGCAGGAATCTTACAAGATTAATCTTGTAAGTTTCTTGTTCTTGACGGAATAAACATTGATCTATCTTAACTGATCTAGCTTGCTCTCCTTTGGTACACACAAGCAAATCAGTAGGTTTACTTTATCTCTATCTTTCTTTTTTTAGTATGCCAAGTTAAATGTTCTGGATTGATGGCATGTGATGATGGTGGAGTAATATGCTGCAATTACTTTGAACTAGATGGTTCATGCACTAAAGATTGTCCTGCCAATTCCTTCAATAACAGTAACCATCATTGTGTCTGTAATTTGGGATTCCAATCTAATGGGACAAATTGTATTGAAATTAATGAGTGTTCTCCTAATCCTTGCCAAAATAACGGAACTTGTTCAGATTTGATAAATGACTTAAGCCTTTTTCAGAATATTCAACAACAGATTAGATTTGGAGATGACTCAGCAGCTGTGCCTTCTTCACTTAGGCCTCTTTGTCCCACGAGGTGGACAGTTCGACATTCTGCAATTGATAGGGTATTAAACAATTACAAAGCACTCATGTCCTGCTTACGGCAAGTTGAAGAGGGGCATGATGAATATGCTGCCACCATTTATAAGCAAAAAGTCCAAGGACAACTACTGATGTTGACAGAACAGATTTGGCCCGTAAATTGTGGATTACATGAACAGATATAACCATTAATTAGGTCATTGCAAGCTCCACCATTTTGACAAGGATTGGGAGAACACTCGTCAATGTTAGTAGAACAGTCCTTGTCTGAGTATCCTGGAGAACATGTGCAGCTGTAGGTGACTGCAGAGAGGGAATGTGTATCTGTCAGCAAAATTGGAGCGGAAGTCAATGTGACGTGTTTGATGTTCCATTTTGTAAGGAGTGCATGTATAACTCAAATAACAATAAGACATCTTGTTTAGAGTGCAAGGACGGATACAACTTAAATCAGTCAAGGAGCTGTAGTAAGTTAATTACTCTATTTGTATATTGTTATATCAATAAGGAAATGTTTAAGGTAATATAATAGGATATTTAACAGGCATTAAATAGTGTTAATCAGCATGCTGTTTATGTCGTAGTTTCAAATGTTTTCTTGGTCACTTTTTGTTGTTCTAAGAAGGGGGATGCAACAACCAACAAACCTCCCACTACTTGATTGAGGAGAAGTTGACATGGAATGAAGAAAGGAAGTATTTTAGCTATACATTCATTCATTTGACGTTACTATGACAAAGCATTGCTAACTAGATGGGGTAAAAATACAGTGAATGAAAATGTATGAGCATAATTGCATTCCTTGTGTAATGAGTAAAGGTCAATATATGATTTTCGAAAACTTCCAAGCATAAACAAAGGGTCCAATACATTTTCAAAAAAACAACTTATTTCTTAAAGCAAAGTCCATAACAATGAATGCATTACATTAGGCAAGAGAAATGCAGTTTATTGAAATGCTGGCCTATGTGGTCATGAGAATGTCGTTTTTATCTGAGTTTGGTATCTCACAAATTTTGTTTATTGATTTTTTTTTTTTTGCCTATAATTGACTATTTACCCTACAAACACATCTTTGTAGAGTGTAAAGTAAAAGACTGCAAGCCTGGAGGATGTGATGAATGTATGAAGCCATTCAAGCTGGAAGACAACGGCCAATCTTGTAACACTGAAAGTACTAGTAGCAGCAATACTTTATTATGTTGGATTTTATAAGATTATTTTTCATTTTTTAGTTATGGTGATAGTGGTGGTAGTATTTCTTTTGATCATTGGCAGTGCTGTGGCTATTATTGCTTTGGCATTCTGTTGGCATAGTCGTCATAAAAAGAAGAAGCAGTAAGTTTAGTTATTTGTGTACATTTCATACAGTTGTTATAAGATGATTTGCTGAGTTGAGTGTGCATAATGGCAGTAGCTAGCTATGCTTCGTGTGTTTGCACCATTTTTAAATGCACACATCGAAGTGATCAATAAACTTCCCTTAAACAGTACAGATTCAGGTATTGCTCTGTTTCAAACTCAATAGAAAAGTTTATGGAAAGCCCACAATGGTGATAGAGTTATTTCTTGAGATGCAACGGACCAAATTATTTTTTGTAGATGCTTTCTTCAACCATTGCCTATTCCACAGATGTTTTCATGCCCAATGAGTGTGATGGCACCCATTTTATGTGAAGCAAGTTTGTAGCATGGGTTGCTTATTCACTCAGATTTTTTTTTGTAAATAAAAAGGCCCTTTTATTTAGTCAATTTGCTGTCCACTGAACAAGCTGATTAATACAGCTGTCATAATATATATATATATATATATATAATTTTATATATATATTTATTGCAGCTTTGATATTTTTACTTGAATATTTCCGCATCACGCGAGCGTTCTGTATTCTCCCATATTGTACGGTTTATATTGTACGCTACTTGTAGCGCGCGCGTAGCAAGTAAAATCAATGAAAATTGTATTGTAACTGGTTGAGAAAAATTACAAAGAAGCAATAAATCACTTATCACACTCGTCGTACAATATGGGAATGATATTTTACTCTCACGCCACATTTTCACTCGCCTTTGGCTCGTGAAAATATTTTGCGTGCTCGTAAAATATTTTCCCATATTGTACTCTGACTCGTGCTATAAGTATTATATATATAATTATATGTATATTATGTGGTGTCTTAAAATTATTTATTCCAAGCTAAATAGATATCTTCACAATGTTATTTTTAGGTACATGAACTGTGAGATTACTCAAGATAGGTTAGTAGTTATTGCAACCAGTCTAGGTTACTAGTTTTCTGTGTTTTTACAGACCTTCCCCTATAAAGCCTAAGAGCCCTCCTCCACACAAAATCTACTGATATCTCATTTTTATCTCTCCATTTACTTGTTAAATTTTTAAATTAGTACATACTACAAACAGTACTTATTACATGGCTCAGAGTGTGATAAGGTGAAATATTTCATGAGCAGTCGAATTTATTTTCACAAGCCGCAGGCTGAGCGAAAATAAAGCCTGAGAGTGAAATATCTAGCCATGTCACTCTGCCAGAGTGTAATAAGTGGTTATTCTACGCTAGATATCTTCGCTACAGTAGTTCGTACTACAGGGTTGACAAATATGGTGTAAAGTTGGCTGTAAAACTCTCTGGGCTCCCCACAGCTGATACTTTAGCAGCTGCTCTAACCTGGTTGGCATAGTTAATTCCCATCGCTGAAGTTGTAGGTGTACTGGACTCTTCAGAATTAGCTACTGTTGAGCTCTTTTGATGTTCACCTCACCATAAAGACAAAATAAAGTACGAAGAGTTTAGATGCTGGATCACAAAGCAGTAGGCTTACTCGAACCTTCTTATAGTGGGAAGTAAATTTAATCCAGGAAATTTACCACATCACAAAGTGTACTTTTTGAGTACAATAAGTAATAAATATTCTTTCTGTGGCAGCACTTGAGACTGTAAAGGCATCGCAACATGGCTAAGATGTGGCATATGTTGGCTCTTTTCCTGTCAAATTTATGAGCAGTCTATTAAGATGTCTTTTCCTAACCAAGGGCGAGTGAGATCAGTTGGGTTGAACTTACAAGCATAAGTTGAGACCATATTCTTGTACTATTAAGACTGAACATTACTTGGTAATACTCTGGCTTGAGACCGCCAGGAGTAAAACATGACACAGATATGTATTATCATGATAGCTGGATTGATTATCAAAATCGTGACTGTCCAACCTAAATCGGGATGGTGGAGTATATGACTTTGAAACATCTCCCCATATTGTACACTGACTCAATGCAGTAAGTATTATACGTATATACATAAATATATATATGTACATATATATTTATATATGTATATATATATATATATAATATATATGTGTGTGTGTGTGTGTGTGACAGGCTCTGACAAAAGGGGGGATTTCACGCAAACAAAAAAAAAATCGAGTTTTTTATGCTAATTTAAAAAAAAAGCTACAACTGATCTCAACTTAGTGCTAAAATACCGGAGGGTAAAACCTTCGACGCGCAGAGAAACTGGCAGTTGAACTGGGCTGTATTCAGCAAAGCAATTGAACGAGAAATCGAGAAAACATAAATTGAATTTCCACTTCCGGTATAATTAACGTTTCCGTATTGTCTACTCGATGTAGCAGTAAACTTTCAGCAAGAGGTAAGCTGTAGATTACATGCAATAGTCTCAAAGCTATGCCGTTTTTTAGCTGCTTGTTTGAAACTCCGCCCATTCCCTGTTTACTGTAGTTCGAGAACGAGAGAGAATAAAAAGTAGCTTGTCTTTCCACGGCAAGCTTGGGGTCTTTTAAGTTGTTTTGACATTTGAAATTTGGCATAACTTAGAGTAAGGGTCACTAAGACTAATTCTGCAAAAAACAAAAATAGGAGAAAGAAAGAATTTTTCCGATGACTTACTATAATATCTCAATTTTAATTTTTCCGTGAAATGCCCCCTTTTGTCAGAGCCTGTCACATATTTATATACATATTATATTGTTATTGTTGTTTTAATTTTATCATTGCAGGGGTGGTACTGTGAAATATTCAACTCGAGTCAAGTGAGGAATAATTAATAATTGGCAAGCGTGCAAAGGGAGTCGGACACTATCTTGGGTAACATGATTGAAAATCGTGTTCCTTATAATGTTTAGACTTACAGATGTCATTTTGTACTTTGAACCTCAAATTTTGGGGTTTGCTTGTTGGTCGACCCTATCCCATACTCCTCTAAACAGAATGTTTTGCTGGTGATCCTCACCCATATCATCGAATGACATTAAAGTGTTTACCCCTTTGAATTTTATGTTGTTTCTGATATGATCTGAATGTTGTAGGACACAAGAAGAAAGTAATGTGTCAGCTAAAATTTATGGTCAACGACTACAAGAAATGTACTGAATGAAACCTTCCTAGGAGTTAGAACATTAAAGCAAACTAAAATGTACTTTTTTTAGCATACAGATTTGTAATGGCAAAAAGCAACCTCAGATTTAAGGTTTAAATTTAAAAGTGGTTTACCTTGTTGTGTGAATTACTAGTGCACAATGGCTCACTCACCATTTGTGCTGAAGCACATCACTAGTTGCTAATCACCAAAAAAAATAGTGAATTTTTCCTTTTTGTCTTTTCCTTGTAGAAATTTTATTTTCTTGTAGAAGTTTTATTCACATTTACATGCATGTTATTAATCTAACTGTGTATGTGAAGTTGATGTAAATTTAGCTAAACTCTCTAGATTGGAAATTTTAATTGCAATAAAATGCTATATACGTTTTGTTAGTTTTCATAATTCTATTTATTCGAATGAGAAGGCATTTTGTAAACACTTTATTTTCTTTTTAATTACAGTCCAGTTGAAGATCAGTTTGATGGTGTAAAGGAAGCAATGACTGTGTAAGATTATTCAACATTCACTTCAATATTAGTTCACTGTTACTAGCTATTGCTGTTGCAATTTATAACTCTATGATCACAACAGCAACCTTTTGTTCAGCCATAATAGCAACTTCCCAAATTAAAGCTATTGTAGTACTCTAGTTAACCTATTCATGGGTGAATAGTTAGAAACCCTAGAATTTGTCACATAGCTATTATAGTGAAATAGACTTGATTTAAAAAAAAAATAGGTTGGGTTTTTTAATCTAACTTTATAGGTGAGATTGGTGTATAATTTCATATTGAAAGTTGTAATGCTATAAAATGCTTAGCAATACCTTTTGTTTGTTTACGAACTCAATTGTTTTAATGAGAAGGCATTCAGTTAACAATTAAACTTTTCTTTCTAATTATATAGCTCAGCTGAAAAAGATAAGCACCATCATGATGATGAACAGGAAGAGACTACTGTGTGAGATTTCTCAACATTCTATTTCACAGTTTTTGTTTTTTGCTAGTTATTGCATTGTTACAATTTTATCACTATTATAATAATAGTATGATCCTTGTGGGGCGGGAGAGCAGCAGAGAGAAGAAGAAAGAGGAGAGATAAAGAACATTTGACTGTGTGCCATGTGCAAAGTTGTAGTCATATAGTCATGAGAGGTAGTATTGTGCTGTGTCATTGTGTCGTGTGCAAAGTATGGTCATGTGAGGTGTGCGTGGTTTTTGGTGCTCCTATAGTGGGAGCACGTGTCTGTTAATTCAGTTCTGTCTTTGTTCTATTCCGTCTTTACTTGTTACTGTATCTGTTTGTGTGTGTTTGGATTAAAACCTAAATTTTCACTGACCGGTTGGTGGCTTGTAAAGGGTAGCTAACAACAATGCTGCTAGGAAGGAGCCACAGAACTTGGTGGCAGAGGTGGGGCTAGAGGAAATATGAATTCCAGAATTTGCAATCAGATGAGCTCAATTCAAATTAAAAAATGTTAGGAGCCAACTAGGTGAATTTTTTTTTTTTTGACAATAGCAACTTTTCAGTAAAAAGTGACATAATAAAATTCATGGCCAACCGCGCGGTGACCGCTCGGTCGGTAAAGGGTTAACTCGCGAGAGACTACAGATTTCGCTCACTATGAATATTGAAATCACCGCACAAAAATAGAGGGCGTGGCTGGTGTGTTAGTCTCAACTTCTGCAAGCTCAATGGGGACTTCAACCAAAATTTCTGCTGTCTCGGCCTTAATGGTCCTTTTTTTCGCTGCTTCAGTCAGAGATGCGGATTCTCAGTCGGGCGAGGACTGTGTCCGCATAATTGCTGCAGATTTGGGCGACGAGTTGTCTCCCCAGCCAACTGGGTTAATATACCTCTCGCTTGGTACTTTGTTCCAAGATTCCCAATTCCCTGTCCAGCTATTGGATTTCAACATAGTGTGCTCCGCTCAGGGATCACGGAGAGATCGATACCGGTCGGTATCGGTCATAGCCCAGTTTATCACAACTATCAGCCCGACACCAGATCTGAGACAGTTCCATTATTATTGTCAGAATAATGCTTGGACTACATTTAGCAACAGTTTCATGTCAGTATCAATCTCGCAGCTAGTGGGTAATCTTACAACACCTGAGAGACAGGACTGCAGAGTGTGTACAGACTTAATTACTGGCTTCACAATGGCAGAACACTGCGTAGGTGAGCTTTCAAGAGTAATTATATAAGTTGTAATAGGGAGCAGATCAGTGTAATAAACAGGAGGAGGTGTAGTAATTAAGGCGACAGACAGACAGACAGACAGACAGACAGACAGTCAGACAGACTGACAGACATAGAACAGCAGTGTTAATACATACAAATCTTCGTAAGAAAAAATCTTCCCAAGATATGTTCTTCACTCTGAAATGTCTCTTAAAATGAAAAAAAAAAAAAAAACAACAAAAAACATAGTTATTTTTAAAAATAAACTGAAGAATTGATTAATTTTAAAAAAATAGTCAATTATCGATATAGCTAGCTATAATTTCATTCAGTAAATTAATTTTGCAGCTAACAAAGACAATGACACAGTTCTCTCACTTTTACTAAGCTATCTGAGTACATAATTTAACCTATTTAATATTGCATTCCTAGTTTAAGGCTTCATTTTTACAAGCTATTGAACATTAGTATCTAAAAAGGGGAACGAATTAATCCTCACAATTAGTATGAGCAGAAAACTCAGTGCTTAATCAGAGGTAGTGGAATTTAAACATTGTTCAAAAATATTTTTGGACATGATACATTATATAATATAGTGGGTGTTAGCTTAAACAGCACTGGGTGGGTGGCAAGTATGCTTCTAGAAATGTATTGAAAGGATAATAATAGTAACAGCAGTGAAATATGAACATGCTTAAAGAGGCTATTTATCTATTTGGTAATGTAGTAATTAAGAATTATGGTAGTTATAACTATTGAAATTTTTTCTGTCATTTTATTTAGAATGTCCAAGTAGTTGTACTGGTGCAAGGCGATGTGGACTGTTAGATGAGGCTTCGAGCTGCTGCAATTTCTTTGATTTGTCAGGCATTTGTGCCATGGCATGCCTACCAAATTCCTCTCCTGATTCTAATTTTGATTGCAATTGTATCCCTGGTTTTGCCACGAATGGCACAGCTTGCCTGGAAATTGACGAGTGCAATTCAAATCCATGTAATAATGGAGGAAGTTGTGTGGACAGGATAAATGGATATACATGTAACTGTATGGAAGGATATACAGGTCAAAATTGCAGCACCAATATTAATGACTGCTCCCCTAATATTTGTGAAAATGGAGGGACTTGTATTGATGGGGTCAATAGCTTTTCTTGCTTGTGTGTTCCAGGATATACTGACCCTACTTGCTCTACGAACATAAACGACTGCTCTCCTGGTATTTGTGAAAATGGAGGCACTTGTATCGATGGAGTCAATAGCTTTTCTTGCTCGTGTGTTCCCGGATATACTGACCCTACTTGCTCTACAAACATAAATGACTGCTCCCCTGATAGTTGTGAAAATGGAGGCACTTGTATTGATGGAGTCAATAGCTTTTCTTGCTTGTGTGTTCCAGGATATACTGACCCTACTTGCTCTACAAACATAAATGACTGCTCCCCTGATAGTTGTGAAAATGGAGGCACTTGTATTGATGGAGTCAATGGCTTTTCTTGCTTGTGTGTTCCAGGATATACTGACCCTACTTGCTCTACAAACATAAATGACTGCTCCCCTGATAGTTGTGAAAATGGAGGCACTTGTATTGATGGAGTCAATAGCTTTTCTTGCTTGTGTGTTCCAGGATATACTGACCCTACTTGCTCTACGAACATAAACGACTGCTCTCCTGGTATTTGTGAAAATGGAGGCACTTGTATTGATGGAGTCAATAGCTTTTCTTGCTCGTGTGTTCCAGGATATACTGACCCTACTTGCTCTACGAACATAAATGACTGCTCCCCTGATAGTTGTGAAAATGGAGGGGCTTGTATTGATGGAGTCAATAGCTTTTCTTGCTCGTGTGTTCCAGGATATACTGACCCTACTTGCTCTACAAACATAAATGACTGCTCCCCTGATAGTTGTGAAAATGGAGGGGCTTGTATTGATGGAGTCAATAGCTTTTCTTGCTCGTGTGTTCCAGGATATACTGACCCTACTTGCTCTACGAACATAAATGACTGCTCCCTGATAGTGTGAAAATGGAGGGCTTGTATTGATGGAGTCATAGCTTTTTTGCTCGTGTGTTCCAGGATATACTGACCCTACTTGCTCTACGAACATAAATGACTGCTCTCCTGGTATTTGTGAAAATGGAGGTACTTGTATTGATGGAGTTAATGGTATTAGCTGCACTTGCGCTGTAGGATATACAGGACCAACCTGCTCAATGAATATAGATGACTGCTCACCAAATCCTTGCCAAAACTTGGGAGTATGCATAGACCAAATAAATGACTATGTTTGCAATTGTTCTCCCGGATACACCGGCACTAACTGCACCAGAAACATAGATGACTGCAATCCCAATCCGTGCCAAAATGGCGGTGTTTGTGAAGATCAAGTCAATAATTTCAATTGTATTTGCCCACTTCGATGGACAGGTCCAGTCTGTGGTACTGTTATTGACCCTTGCTCTCCAAACCAATGCATGAATGATGGAAACTGTACAGCCATTGGAATCACAGACTACTCGTGCTCTTGCTTGCATGGTTTCACTGGTTCGCGATGTGAAACTGACATTAATGAATGTGATGGCTCCTCCCCTTGCTCTAATGGAGGGACTTGTGTGAATTCAGTTGGAAGTTTCACCTGCCAGTGTGGCACAAACTGGAATGGACAGCTGTGTCAGGAATGTGCTATAGACTACTGTGCCACATGTGTGGGAACTTCTGCCACCTGCCAGCAATGCTTGTTGGGTTATGCCCCCTCTCCCAATGGTGGATGTGGTAAGTGCACATTTTAAAATCGTGTCTTCTATTGTGTTCTTTGTTGAAGTTTCTTGTAGCTGTTGTTATTGTTGTTGTTGTTGTTTTAGATCTGTGTGCAAATCTGGTAAGCAACTGCATTCGATGCTCTACAATAACTACTGCTTGTGAACAATGTGCAGCTGGATTTCAACTTGTAGATGGGAGTTGCAGAGGTTAGTCAAGGACTTACCATAACGTGGGTTCAGCCACCCAAACAACTAGTTCTCAAAGCATCCTCTGCAAAAAAAAAAAAAAAAAAAAAAAAAAAACAATCTACAACTTAACTAGCTAAAACAGTAGAATTTGTACAGAGTCTGTATCTCTTGTTACTGAAAAATAATTTACTAAGCAATAGTTGTGTAATGCTGTAAAAACCTAATTCAGAAAGTATAAGCAATACAGGAGGCACCTTATCACTATGAATGATGACCTGGGCATAGTGATAAGGTGCCTCCTGTATTGCTTATACTTTCTGAATTAGGTTTTTACAGCATTACACAACTATTGCTTAGTTGATGGGCGTTGTTCTTGTTTAGTATGCCAAATATTGGCAGATAAATTAAGTGTATTTCATGAAAAAATTTTTGGACTAAATGTAGAACTCAAAAGTGGGTGTAAAATTTGAAGCAATGAATTGACGACCACTGGATAAAGTCTTTTGGGCTTTGCTGAGCTGAACTTTTGTTTGCATAGCAGATTACAATTCAGAATCACTAAGAGAGGACACTAATTATTTTTTAGTGTGCCAGTAAATGCAATACATTTGGACTAGATCCAGCACTGTGTTATAGTATTTTTATTTGTTTTCCTTGTTCCAGAGTTTACATAGTACATTAATTTGTAATCTCTAGTATACCTACAATGGTGTTGACAATGCTAACTGCTGGTGTTGTAGTTTCAAACTCCTCTGTTATGATGATACTAGTGGTTGTCAACCTCTAAAATTACGTGTCATATAATATGTTTATTTCAGAGCAATGCAGAACTGAGAACTGCAAGCAATGTTCCAGTGATGGTAATATATGCAGTGAGTGTGGCAACAGCTACAACTTGGATGTGGCTGCAAACTCATGCCTCTTTCAGAGTGGAACTTCACTGACTGACATACAAATCATAGGTAAAGACATGAGCCTGCCATTATTATACTAAACTGTAATTCATCTGAAACGACCAGGGCTGTACAGGATTATATTGGCATAGCCAGTCAACTAAGTTACTGCCATGCTAACCAGATAAAAAGTTAGGTGATTTGCAAATTGTGAAAGTTCAATTACATCTAATAAGTTCAGTAACTTGACAGCAACAACAATGTATGTGGTGAGTATAGCAGAGACAATAGTGCAAGTGAGGAACTTGTAAGCAAATTGTACAGCTTGCTCATCTGATAAATTCCAAAGCTGTGGATTTAATTCCGTGTTTGTAAAAACACGTGTACCAAGTTCACAGAGTGGAAAATGTTGATATAGCCTGACAGAGAGCAAAAATTGCTGTTAATATTAAGATTCTAGCTGATGCTTAGCTATGTAACAAAAATACAGGCAAAGCTGCCATTATAAGAAAAAGTGATTTTAATAGTGGTGCAAAAATATCTTAATCAAACTACTTGATTACTTGATTATTTCAATTTTGCTCTCGCTTAAACTATTACTTATGTCACTACAGGTATCATCGTGGGATCCATTGTTGCTAGCATTCTGATCATCTGCCTAATAGCATGCAGTATGTCCTGGGCATACAGCAAATATGAACGTCCCAGAATGGTTGAACGCCCAAAGAAAACTCCATTTGAAGACCAGTTAGTTTGATAGTTAGAATTAATGCTGTTCATTGTTATCATTGTATAATTACATGTGTTTAGTGGGGAGAATGCAAGTCCAATATATAGCAACAAGACTGTAATTATTGAAGAAAGCAACATGATGACTGAAATTTAAAGGCATTTTGTATTATTCCAAACCATTGTTCTTACAGTATAACATTTGTATTATGTACAATAGTATAAAATGATTTTGTTCTTTCAATGTTATTTAACAGTGATAAAAATTGATTAAAATGTCTGTGAAGTGAAATGTTTAAAAAGGATTTTTAAAAAAGCAGTAGGTATTATGTCAGACATCTTCTGAGTATATATTGTGTCCAAACAAGTATTTGGGTGGTTTAACGTCAAAGACTCGAGGAATCTTGCGCATTTGTAATAAATGGTCTATGAGTTCTGGAGAACACTTGACTTTGTATCTGCAAACAAACTAAACAAAGGACACAGTAAGTACTCAATATTTTGATTAAAGTGTGGAGTAATTTACCTCCAAAGCCATAAAAACTTCTCGAATGCCTAAATAATAGGCTGGAAGAGACATCACAAGGAGGCTTAGCTTCTCCTAAGAAAGATATATTATCTAATATCACACCTAGTGTCACATAAGTCATTGGGGGAAGGCTGCTAGTGAGCGAGTGAGGTGTGAATTTAGAATTACAGGCTAAAAAATTATTTAGATATAGCTATCATCCCCTCCTAAAATGTGCTGATTATATAATAGTAAAAATATTTTTGGCAAATCGTGTGTGTGTGTGTGTGTGTGCGTGCGCGCGCATGTGCACATGTGTGCAACTTGTTATTGAGAGGACTATACCCTCGGCTTGAGTAAAATTTTACACATGTAGTGAGAATATTTCCTCTTGCCAGTAAAGGGTTGGTAAGCATGTTCTGATTTTAGTATGTCACAGCTAATCTTTTGTTGTTGTTTTTAGTTAGTTGTTTGTTTACTTGTCTGCCTGTTTGTTTTTATCAAGCTGCATTCTGGTATTTGAGGCTTTCTATGATACTGATGTTTATTGATATGAAGTGGAACAATGTTAGGAGTATAATACGCAAAAATGAACTTGAGAAAGCAGAATTTGTGTTTTTAGTTGCAGTCTCTTCTAAATTCAGAAATTGAAATTATTGTCTCTGGGAGCGATTGTTTTATTCTAAGACATCAGGAAAATTAATTCACATATTGCATTAAAGGGTATGAAATTAGTCTATCATGCTCACATTTATTGTCACCTGATTATTCTAGACCTCCCCCTCTCTCTCTCTCAGAAAAATTGTACAAAAACCATCAACTTACCACCACAAATGATATATTCCTTGTCTTCATGAACAGAAACTGCTTAAGATCTTCCAGTGTTTGCTTGTGCTCTTCACTTACACCACTATCATTTGCAAAAATAGACGTCATTTCCTCGGTTAAAATGGCTACCCTGTGATGTGTAATACACAATATTAAATATGCATGCCCACCAGGGTTGGGGTCAAATACTTTGAGTAGTATTTGTATGAGTAATAGCACAGGTAACTGTGCTATAGCACGAGTAACGCGATTGAAATAGCACGATGCAAAGCCTAGTGTTATTTCAATTGCTTTACGAGTTATGAGTACTATTGATCCCTAATAGCACAGGTTACCCGTGCTATCACTCGCTAATAGTAGGCCAGCTTTTTAAAAAGTCTTTTGCAATTGTAGCTACACTGTATCGTTCAGTCAATATCTCCTTATTTCAGGATTAGCTTCCGCTGGAACTTTCTTTTCATCGTACGATTCCTCCTAATCTGTTGTAAAACATTCCGTCTAACGGGTAGAGGTTCTGTGGTAAAGAAGGACATTGTCTCCAACTATAGTACGGCGCGTAAGTAGCCCATTCAAAAATGTATGGGAAAAATCACTGTTCAATTGAAATCGCACGGGGAAAGTGAAATAGTGCGTAACTAATTGAAATACCTCGGTAACTAGGTGGAAATACCTCTAAGTGAAATACCTCGGGTTAAGTGAAATAGTACGGGTAAGTGCGCATGCGTAGAGCAGTTCCAGTAGTTTCTAGTTGGAGACAATGTCCTTCTTTACCACAGAACCTCTACCCGTATTAGATGGAATGTTTTACAACAGATTAGGAGGAGTCGTACGATGAAAAAGTTCCAGCGGAAGCTAATCCTGAAATAAGGAGATAGTGACTGAACGATACAGTGTAGCTAGAATTGCAAAAGACTTTTTTAAAAGCTGGCCTACTATTAGCGAGTGATAGCACGGGAAGCAACTTGCCCTCCATTCTATAGCTACATTCAGTTAATTTAACAGCAGCTTTTCACAGTAGGAGGTGGAGCTATTGAGTTATTACCATATAATTATACCAGAATGACCAAGACGCTTGATTCTGTAATTTCTAGAACTAAAAATATGAGTCTGTCCAATAGAAATATGTTATTACCTACGAAAGCTCACATTTCATCATTTACCTTATAATTTTCAGAAGAAAGTATTTGAAATACAAATACAAATACTTCACTTTTTAAATCTTAAAATACAAATACTTCAAAAAAGTATTTAAATACAGCTTAATTACAAATACTCATGTATTTGACCCCTCCCACAACACACAAATAATAATAAAACACTTCGTATATTTCATTCTAATCGAACCATTCTGGAGTGATGCTTTCACCTTCTTCCCATCTCACACGAGACGACTTCCTTCTCATGTACTTCAATTGCTTTTCCACATTGGTTTCGGTTCCATAAGACAAATATTTAGACTTTAAAGACCAACTCCTCAACTGTACCCTAGAGAGAGAAAGAGAGAGAGAGAGAAAATAAAGACGTTGTTTGACCATATCTCTTGTGGTATTACTTCTCATGCTGTTTCAGGACAGCTTTTAGCTGGGCAGCTGTTTCATTTTTAAAAACAATGAGGCTCTTCTTGCTATTTGGTGAGCTTGACCCATGAATTTCAGTTCTATAAAGTATTATAATATCACCATTACCACAAGCACAATTAATTAAGAGAGAGGGTTGTAGTAGTCATCCTGTCTGTTTGTCTGTTTGTCTGTTTGTCTGTCTGTCTGTCATGCTCTAATTTTGGAGATTACTGACAATTAACAGTAGATTTAGGTATGAACTTACTCAGGACAAAGATTTAAGACCTTTTATTGTGCTACTTTTTTTAATTTCGGGCTATTCGTTGAGAAAAAGCGAAGCTTTCAACTCCGCATAGGTACCAGCTTTTATGGGCAACACCCCCTAGCATCACGTCATAATCACATGAGCAAATAATTTCTGCAGCCAGCGGTGTACTTAGCTTTATGCTCAGGCTCCTAAGCGTTACTCTGGGGAAGTTAACACAGTTGAAAGAAGTGAAGTTTCGCGTTGAAAATGTATACAGGTGATTGTTTCTGGCTAGTTTAGCTTTTTCTCTTATGAAGACAGTGTTTCCATGTACCATTTTCATTGGTCGAGCTATTTTGATACCTCATTAAAAATAGCTAACAGATTGCTTGTTCTTTTGGAAGGAGATTATATTGTAATAGCTAGGTAGTGTTTAATAACGCTGAGGGTTCTCACCATTGGTGCTTCATTTTAATAGGTCTCAACCAACCAATCTTTTATAAAAACTGAGATGAGTCACAAACCTTGTGATATTACAGTGATAAAACATACAACAAACTGTGAAGTTTATTCAAAATCTCAAACCTACTGGTATTTTTCTGGTTGCAGAATCACCACTTTTCGTTTCCATACAGGGAGTGACCTAAATAAAATAAAATAATGAAAGTGGAATGGGATTTGAATGGAGGAGAAGAGAAATATAACCTTAACCCAAATTTGCCAAGTCAGTAAATTCGCTTCATGCCACAGTGATCAATTATATTGACTTGATTATAATATTAAAATGAAGTTATGGTGATTAGTAGAATACATATCTCATCCTTCCCTAATGTACGAGGTCAAATGAGCATAATGGCATGTATGTGCACTTGTGAGCTTATATACACCGTATTTCTCAAATAAACTTGGTGAATTCTATTCGTTTCAAGACTTCAAGCTGTGGGTGGCCCATCAGAAGGGCACAGTCTTATTTAAGGGTGCACTCTATTTCATTCATCACAATTTCCAAAACATTGGGATTAAATTATTTCATCGTGTTGGTGAGAGTGCCCTAGTCTTTGTGTCAAATTAGTTTATAGGAATAAAAGTACGGTTACAATAGCTCACTAACTGCTGCATTGTTATAGCCTGTCCAAGTTGAGTTGGCACAACCGCAAGCGCAGTAAATGAGGAATGCATTTAGTTAACCGGAAGCAATTTAGTCATGTGAATCCAAGTCAATTAAGCGCACAAACGTCAACGTTGCACGTGAAAAAGGGGTGGTTATGCAGGTGTGCATTAATTCTGTAACTATTGTAACAAAGAAATTTAGTGAAGTTTATGGAGTTTTTCGGGTGTTGTACAGCTCATCTCGTCTGTTTTCTATTATATTTATGCTTGTTATGCACAGATAATGTACAGCAGATGGAGAACGCAAACTGGTGAGGCATTCTTCTAAAGAGACAAGATTAAAACCAGTCGATTCTACCTACTGTGTCCCAAGAAATATTCAGACATTCACAGGATTCAGCAGTACAGCACTGTTAACTTGTAGCTAAGTTATTAGACTTTCTTGTTAAATAAAATTATCAATTGTTTTATTTATTTATAATATATATATATATATATATATATATATATATATATTCACCCTAGATATCTTCACAGCATTATCTTTAGGTAGTATTATCTCATGGCTGTATTGCCAAGCTCATTACCCTAGTAGTTACAGCAACTGGTCAAGTTCAACACTTTTCCTGGTTTTTACAGCTACCTTCCTAGTGTAGCCTACCCAACCTGATCAGAGCGTGCTAAAATAACAACTGGGGGTTTGGGGAATTATGATATCTAGGGTAGAATAAACCCTCTCGGCTGAGTGATATGGCAGGGTATTTCACTCTCAGGCTTTATTTTCACTTGGCGTCTGGCTTGTGAAAATAAATTAGCCTGCTCTTGAAATATTTCGCCATATCACACTCTGACTCATGTAATAAGTACTAATTATATGAAAAATGGTGAGATGATAGAATTTAAGTAGTACACATATTATACAAAATATAGTTGTGATCCAGAGTTGAAGGTGGAGTGCAGCCTGAATTGGTCCTAATCCTTACAATGAACAGCATCTAGTAGTGAAGAAAAAGGAATTGGCATAAACACAGCTTTGACAAGCACACAATTGAACTGCAAAAAGCTTAAGTGTGGCTGTATTACAAGTTGCTAGCTAAATGATAGCTATATCACTCTGAAATATATTGGCTAATGGCATTTGTTATTGAACAGGTAGACAAATAATCTTACCAACATCCTATCAGGTGGTCCTGTACCCTCTGCGACAACAGGACACTCCGTTGATCCTGTTTCCACACTCACAACCTAAGCTAATCACGATATGTAGCTAGAATGCAGAAATCTGAGAAGAAGTCGTTCATTGTTTACAAAATTCTTAATGAAGACAGTCCATATGATCAATTGAGCTGTACCGCATAACTAAAAGCGGGCACGTTTTGAATGGGGAACCTGTGGTCTTTTTCTATTTCCATAGACTTTTGTATTGAGTTTTGGAATAGCACTTTCTCTCCAGTTTTGGAGTATACTGAGGAAATCTTTTTAACCGCTTCGGCGTGAGCATTCTAATGGTGCAAACCCTGGATACGTAGCTGCTTCCGTTAAAAAATTATTCAAGTTTTTTTTCTGGCCAACTCAACTTGGATATACTATAGTCACTCTCATTTGTTATACAACATCCTCTTCCTCCTCATCCACCTCAGGGTTGATGTCAAGGAATCCACTTGATAGGTCGAGTCAGCAGCATTGAGAAATGCAGCTTCCTTCTCCTGTGTCAGCAGCAGTGTGAGTAACCTGGCTGGGAGGTATTGACTCAAGTCTTCTCTATTGCCTTCTCCAAGCCCTCACAATGCTCACAAAATTCTGACCTGTATCTCAATGTACAGCTAAATCTTCAATATGTGTATTCATGAATAATTCATGAGCTGTGGAGGCTCGGTAAAGCATCATCATTAGTTGAATGGTAAAGCATCGTCATTAGTTGAATGGTAAAGCATTCTCACGTTCAGTAGAGTGATTAAGAAACAAAGTGAGAGGAATCAACGAGGGAAGACAATGAAAGTTTTAAAAGGCAAAGCAAAACTTTTGCAAAGCCTAAGTCCACAATCATGAGAGAGACTGAGGAGCAAAAGAGAGAGAGAGAGACAAAGGAGGAGCTGAACAAAGAGGATAAAAAAGCTGATAGTTCTGGAAGAAAGAGAGCAGGGGGAGGATGATAAGAATGAATAAAATACCTTATGCTCTACTGTGTCCTTCACTTGCAAAAATACATCAAGTGCCACTGTGTGGTGGGATACTTGCTGATGAAATAGAAGGATGATAACAATGGATAAAAATACCTTATGCTAGTGTATTCTTAACTTGCCAAAATTGGGTCAAGGCTCTTTGAAAAGATCATTTATTTTGTAAAAAGCGTGATATTTATTCCTTTTTTAAGTTTTGGTGTAATTTTAAACCTTCAATTTTTTTTTATAAACATTATTATTCAGTGAATTTGCTGCAGATAAATAACAGCAGATAATTGTATTATGAGAATTTTTTTTTTTTAATTTGATTGGAGGGAGTGGGGCATTATCAAACCAAAATTTGTTTTACCAGTTACCAGCCAACCCCCCCCCCCCCCCCCCCCCCCCCCCACCAATACCCCCTCCCTCCATCCCCCCTTCTATTGTCTATTATCTTGCTAGACATATTTGCACAAATACTGACCTAGGAGGAAGACCAGCCTCTTTTTCCAGAATATCCCAGGGAGTGGGCATGATTTCATATTGGGGAGACCTATAAACAGGAGAGTATTAATTAATTTTCAAGCCTATTAAGTCACTTGAATGCGAGTAAATTAGCTCTACTTATTCAAGTTAAAATGCAATGAACCTCTCGATATACTATTAAATCACATTAGTAAAACTACTAACCACATCAGTTTACCAAGCGATGACAATCCAATTTTTCCATCTTGCTTTTTCTGGTAATGCATGTAGTCTTGTAGCCTCTGCACGTATGGATTCTTGGGTCTCACTGTAATCTGTAGCTTTCTGCAAAGCTGTTTGATTTGATGGTAGGCCATCGACTCCTAAAGAATCATTAAACAATACTGTATGCCTCAGCAATCCTCGATGCTATCTATACTTACACTTGAGATAAGAACCTCTTCATTCACATTGTGCAAGAAGCACAGAATTGAATAAATGGATTTTATTTTTGCAAAGAAGTTAATTTTTATTCTATCTTTAGAAGGACTTCTGCAATGACAAAAGATGAATTGACAATAATTTCACTTATCAAGACAAAAGAAAGGTTCTCAGCTAGTATTTATAAGAGCTGTATTACACTATTACCTGACATTTTTTGAAGTCATTGATGATGATGCCATTAGCTTCTTCTTGAATGGTTTTGAGAGCTTTAAGCATTTTGGAAGATGATTGATGAGGCACAGTTTTGTGGTTGTCGTAGAAAAAATTTTGGAACTCAGCACCAGACTATATCTAAAGTCAAGCCCTTTAGTATTGGTCTTCATCATAGTCCTTTCTTTTATGTTCTCCAACATGCCCTAATAGATGTATAATTATATATGGTTACGAGCTATTTAGCTATTTAATCATTTATTTGGACTCCTCAATTACTTTGCTCTGCTGGCAACTATATAATAATCCACTTGGGTGTCAGTAACAATGACGACCCAACAATGAATAATTATTAGTTGACTTGGGCTGGTAAAGTATCACCACAAGTTGAGTGGGTAGGGCGTTGTCATAAGCTGACTGGATAAAGCGTCATCACATTCAGTTGAAGGTGATTAAAACTATGGCAATGATTGTGTGTAAATACAATTCCTTTTCTCTCTCTTTTTTTTTTTTTTTTTTTTTTGTTTGTTTATTTATTTTGTTTTTTTTTGTTTTGTTAATTCTGGTCCCAAAATTGTGGCTCTTTAATGCTACATTAGTCCATAAAATAATTACCCTTCTTTTTCTTTCTTGTTTTACTGTACTCAGCATGGGATTGCCAGCTTGAATGCTTTGAAGTATTCGAACACTTGAGCCGATTTTATCATAAAGTAAATCTAGACCAACATTGGCTGATGCAGCAGATGGATAATATCTTCTGCTTATATCTTGAATTTTTACCTGGTATGACAACAAGGATATTCAAACAATTATTCAAACTAAAGAAGCTTACTGGACTGTTGTTATTTGATGATTCTGTGAGAGGATCAGGCTCCTATTGAAAGATGGTTAAAATATAAGTCAGTACTCACATATTTGAATCATTACAGGCTTATCTTGTAGCTCTGGCTGATATGAAGCATTGAAACATTTCTCGTCATTATCAGGCTTTTCTTTTAAATGCATAGCTTCAGACAAATTAATTGATGACTTTTTGTCATTGGATTTAGAATATGTTCTGGAGCGCTTATTTCTTGCCTGAAAAAGATGGAAGTAATTTCATAAAACATGATTTAAAAGTGCCAATTACTGTATAGGTTGCATTCTTGACGAAGCCAAAGACGGGCATGGAATTATGAAGGATTTTCTAGATGAAACATGCCAATAAATATAGCATTATATAGCTCTTCTAACAAGAACCTTGATGATGAAATTCTGCTGATTTTCTCGTCCCACATTTTGCTCCAATGTGTTGTAAACATCAGTGACATTGACATTTTTAAAGCTCTGGAAAGGAGTGTCTTTTGAAGAAAGTGAAAATCCTGTGTCATCAATTTCCTGTTGAACTACTTCTGAATACTTTCTGTACCTGTGTTTTCCCAGCAGCAAATAGTTATCATCAGCAATCTATGCGCAATGGTGCGAACAACAACACAATCACATCACGTGTATACACTATAGCTGTCAAGCAACAGTACATCCACGTTCTAATTTAATATTTTAAACTTACATGCAATTCTTTAGCTTTCCGTTTTCGTTTGCCGTATAACGACGGGTCTATCCCCTCTCTTAGCATGTAATCCTCTCCTAGTTCTATTGCTTTCAAATTATTCATGTTTATAGTCAATTTGAATCCGTAGCGACATTCTGCGCGCATGCTTACTTAGTATTAGTTCTGAGCAAACAAAATTCTTACGTGCAGGAGTATTGACGATGTATGGTGGTCACAGTCGTGAAAGCCATCATCACAATCAAACTCACCATATCCAATGTCATAAACTAAACCTTGCTGCAACTTCCAATGGCCTCTGCCCAGGCTTCTCTTCGAGAGTCACTGAGTCCAAAGAGACGTGTTTATACAATAGCAGCATACACTGTAAAACTTCTGAACTTAGAACATTGTTCACTATTTGAGGTTCATGCAGTAAATATGGGCTCGCACACACACACACACACAAAAAAAAACAAAAAAAAAAAAAAAAAAAACAATTCCAATAATTAGCCACAAGTTTGAAAATGTCAAAATATTTAGTTTCAAATTTTTCAATGCAAATGAATGTTTATTTAAAAAAAATTTTTTTTTAAATAAATAGATAAAATGTCAATAATAATAGCATGAAATATTTGTCATGTCGACTGATGAAGAATAGATTTCTTGTCATGCAATTGAACTAAGTTTAGCATACGGGGAGGCAAGCCCAGGGTGTGATAAGGAAGCTGGTCTCTAACAATACTTTGGGCAGCAAGACAGACCAGTGCAAAGGGACCATTGGACCGCAACATACTATGAACATCCTGATTCTGGCAGATGTCATGAAGTGTTCTTCCATCTCTAGACACGGCATCTAAATGAGCCCCGCAGTTCACAAGTGCAGCCACTAGACCACGATGATTCACACCCAATGGTGCCTGGTTCTCCGTCAGCGCAGCAACATGAATAGGCCTCAATCCGTCCCGGTCTGGTGTGTCGATGACCAGGTAGCCACCCCACTCCAGCAGGGCCTCTGTGAGCTTCCCCAAGTCACTGTACTTGCTGAACACGCGGCACTCTTGGACGTCAAGTTCATCGTTAACAATGAAGTTAGTGAGAGAATAATGAAGCAAGGTGGTCCCAGGAATCTTTCGCAGGTATTTCGACACAAAATGGATTCCCAGAGTTTCACATTCCTGTGAACACACATAGCTGCTGGTGGACCTGCGGCTCTCTGCACCATTATCGGGTGACACCACCGTATCGTAGTATACCCAGGACATAAATAAATAGAGCATAATGCCTAGCAAATTAGTCAAGTCAATAAATATGGCATTTGTGGACTTATTCTTGAGATACTCGAGAATCTCCAACTCCTTAAGCCCAAATTCAATGTACTTCTTAAAATCTGGCTGGTAGTTGTTGTGCACCATGTAACACACTCCTGCTGCATACTGGGACAGATCTTTCTCCAAGTCACGTTGCAAACCCTCTGAGTGACCATATCGAGCGTGCTTTAATTCAAGCTCGCATATCTCCACTTCCTGGTCCATAGCCCGAAACCACAAAAGCTCTGCCTCTGAGAATTTCTTCTGCACCGTACAGAAGAACGAGCCTCTGCGTATGAGGAAATAGATGAGGCCTTGATCCCCGAATCCCATGCACCTCTCCCGAATTAGCAAACTCTGATAATACGCCTCAAAGCGTGTGAAATTAGGAAGTGAGGAGAGCTGGTTTAGGTCGTTGTTGTCCCTCACTTCTATTCTTCGTCCGTAGTTATCATTCGGTTCCAAGTAATGCGGAGAAATACTGTTCTCCTCCCTGATATGTAGTCCTTGTGACCACAACTCCCGCGAACCCATCGTCAAGCCTCGCGCACTGATTTCGCATCTAGTTGAACCCAGCAAGAGTAGAGCATCTGCTCTGCAGGAAGGAGGGCAGTCTGGGTGCTCCATCAGCAGGTCCACCATGCGCCTCTGGCCAGTGGATGCAGCGAGAAAGAGAGGGCAAGGGATGTATAATCGGGATGGTACTGCTTCCTGGAACATGGGCGATAACCCTATGGAGAGGAGGTACTGGACCACAATGAGCCTGCCCTTTGTGGCTGAAAGATGCATGATGGTGTAGCCATTTATTGTCGTCTGATGATGACTGGCACCACGATCGATCAAGAATTTGACAGCATCGATTTTCCCCCTCATGGCAGCTATGCACAGAGGACTTTGGCCAATGCAGTTTGGGGTGTCGATTTCAGCCCCATTACTCAGCAAGTACTCCATGACTGGCAGGTAGCCGTGAAAAGACGCTCCCCGAAGAGGAGTTGATTGCGTCAGAGTGGCCCTGTTGACTTCAGCCCCGTTAGTGATCAATGTCTTCACTATTTCTAAATGACCACCTGTGCTAGCTGCCCACAAAGCTGTTGCACAGTGCACTTTCTTGTGCGTTGTCAGGGAGACGATGGTAGCTACATGGTTGATGTCAATGACTGCAGAATACTTCTCTAAAAAGTATTCCACAATATGCCTTTTTCCATATTGAGCAGAGAGCACTAGTGGCGTGGGTTTTTGCTCTTTTGGATCGGGACAGAACGTTCTAGGCCCAGCCTTGAAGCTTCTCTCAGTCTCCGCTCTGTCTAACACCTGCAAGATTTCATCTAGCCAACCATTGACACTATATTCACAAATATTGTTGAACTCTTCCTCCGTGAGAACATCAGAAGGCAGACCGGAGGTGCATCTTTCAATAGACTCTGAAAGCATGTCTTCAGAGTAAAGGGTTCATTCACCATTCTTTCATCTGGAAGGGTGGACCTGAACCGGATTCATGCTGACTTCGCATAATATAGAGCTGGAAGTGCGAAAACGAATTTATTGCATCACGTGATAGTCAGCTGAGCGATATTCCCTCTCTTGGCAGATTGCCCGCAGAAGTCGCCGCTGTAAGAGTCTACCAGCTTTCTTCGTTCACCCTGTGCTCTAGAAAGCGTGGTTCCTCTTAAATTGTCTTGTTTTGGCCAACTTGTGGGTTAAAAAGCTATTCTAACACTGCAACTCCAAGTATGGCGACTTCACCTTACCATATTTCTTCTTTGTTGGACAAAGTAAGTGGCTTGGAAATAAATGTGTGCATGTTGTATTCTTAAATAGTGGAATTACACACTAATTGAATCCAAAATCTCCTTGTGAAAGTTTATTGGTCTGAGGTGCAGCTTTGCTTAGTAGCAAAGATGATTATGACACCTGCAAATTATTTCCCTGCATCACGTCAGAGAGTATGGTAGCACTCTGGGTTGAGTCTCACCAGCCAGACCTGTTACCTAATCACTCACTCGGAGGGGTCTGGTTTATTACCCACATTTAATCGTTTTCTGGAGATCGTAATAAACGTGTGTTGCTAAGGTTGAGATTATAGGCCAGCTTTGTCCTTCTGTTGGTGAGGGAGACAATTCTAGATTTCTTCTGCCCCAGCAAATCAAATCTAGTGGCAAAGAGAGGTTTGCTAAACCCATTTGGAAACATACTAGCTCCAACAAACTGTACAGTGCATGTTCTCTTGTTCAGTCTTCAAACTGTACCCAAGGGAATAACTGGCTGCTGCTGTAGCATTATGTGTATACTAATCTGGGTAGAAGAAGCCTCAGACTTTTCCGAGCAAAGTGATTAGGTAAAGGGTAGGGCTAACAAGGCTGATTATGTGTTTAAAAAATTTTGTTTGAGCAGAGTTGACAAGAAGTTGTTATCATTGTTTGTTTTTATTTGTATACACTATATGAAAACTAAACGCTTATCATTTCAGCTCCCAGCCCGTGTCTCCCCAATAAAGTCAAGCCAGAAATCAAATTGCAGTAGCATAATGTTGTGTTGTTGTTGTTTTATGGTTGTTGTTGCTGTGTGTGTGTACACTTGGAACAGTATCATCAGTTGCCAAATGACATCACAATTGGTAACTGAAAGTCTTCTTCAGATCTTGTTATTGTGAATCCAGTAGTACACTAGACAGCTTAACTCGAGTAATGTTTATATTCCGCTCAGAACAGAAACACTAAATGCATATAGAGGGCATATTCTAGGCATCTGTTTTGTATGGGGGGAAAAATTAAACCTGAACTGTAAAAAAAAAATAGAGTTGGATAGTTTGCTTGAACAGGCAGTGGTTTAGAGGTATAGAATCAGGCACTGAGGGTAATGCTTCACAGAAATTGAAAGCAACGTATGACCTTGCCAAGATTTTCTTGTTCCTGTACTTTTAGAGTTAAATCTTGTTGTATTTTCTTACTATATTATGCTGCTCTATTGTATAGTGTAATAGAACTTTAAAAATCCCTTTCCCTCATTTCCATGACAACACCAAATGGCCAGAAGAGAATATGACATAAGAATTTTGATGAGAATCCATGAAAAAACTCTTTCTTTCTTTTTTTTTCTTTTTTTTATATTTTTTATATGGAAGTCTCCGTTACCTTTCTTTATATAACAGAGATTGGCAACTTGTCGCCCCACTGATTGGCTATGGTTGTAGAGTCTCTGTTAGGATGTGTAGCAATGTGAAATGCTTGGCTCCGGTGTGGGTTTTTTCTTGTTGGGTTCTTTCTTTTTTTCTTCTTTTTTTAAGTTTTCTGGTGTTATTGTGGAATAGCTAAAGAGCTCTTAGGATTTGTTGTTGTTGATGCAGCTCACTTATGTAAGCATTTATTGTCTGTTGTTGGTGTTTATAAAGCTCTCTTTCACATTCACTTTCCCCCACTCACTTCCAGCATCCCCTCCCCCACTCACTTCCAACAGCTCCTCCCCCATTCACTTCCAACAGCCCCTCCCCCACTCCTAATAGAGTTTATTATAAGAGTTGCTACCTGTAGATGGGGTCAGTGGATAAAGATTTCAGGTTTATGGCCACTAATGACTTGATGACAGAACTCCAGAAGGATTCCATCAAACTGGATGACGACAGTGAGAAGAAGGTCGTGCAGAGTGTTCTCAAACTAGTGGAGGACAAGAATGGAGAAGTACAGAACTTAGCCGTGAAGTGGTAAGGGCGTAGATGGAGGAATTGAAAAGAAAGTGAAATTCATGCTATCATTGAGTACAGCCATCAGCACATCTGCTGCAGTGTTTCTGTTTGTGTACTGCTGGCAAGGGCTTATTGAATGGGAATATTGGGGGACAATTTTTAATCAAACTTTTATTCCTGTGCAAGTTCGGAAGTGTAATGTGGATTTATCTAAGCTGAGTTCATTACAACAACAACAACAACTAACCCCCACTTCAGTAATGTGTACAGGGTATTTTTTAGAACCAAACTTGAAAGTGGTCAAATCAACATAATTTGTGAAATTTCAGGGGGGCTCCTAATTACAAGATGCTCCCCTAAAATGCCCTTAAAATTGCTTGTGTGTATAATTTTACTGATCCGCACACTACGAAACATGGCATAAGTGGTTTGTTGTTGTTGTTGTTTTTTTGTTGTTGTTGTTTTTTGCTTTGTTCTTTTGTTGTTGTTTTTTGTTTATTTAGTTTGTTTTTGTTTCATTTTTTTCCTTCTCTATTGGTGTAATGGTTTAGTATAATATGTAGTCATCTGTTTTGGGCCTAATTTTTCAATTACATCACATTTTATTCTGCTGTGAAATTGAAGCAGACATGTACTCCCTTAACTCAATTAGTATTCCAAGTCAAGCATATTGTAGCTGTTGATCAAGTCAGTTCTTACTGCATGCTTTCCCTATCTTTTGTTCCCTTAGCTTGGGTCCTCTGGTGAAGAAGATCAAAGACAGTCAGATAGAAGTCATCATCAACTCCCTGTGTTCCAACATGTTCTCATCTTCTGAGAGACTCAGAGACATTTCAAGTGTTGGCCTCAAGACTGTCATTGCTGAGCTCCCCAGAACCACTCAGACTGTGGCTTCAGTGGCCAGTCGCAATATCACTGGCAAGATGGTCGATGCTATTGGAAAGCCAGTAAAGTTCCATTTCAGATATACCAATTGGCAATGATAGATATGGTATCTTTGTCTGTCTGTTTGTCTGTCTGTCATCAGACAGTCGAACAGCCAGGTAGTCGGTCTGTCTGTCAACCAGTCGATGTGTAATATTGGCAATAGCTTAGGTTTATCATTTAGAAGTTTAAAAGTTATTGATGTAGTCTCCCTTTCTATTTCACTGTAACCATCTTTTCTTCTGTGTGCTTTTGACCACACCTTTGTAGCCAACCCAGATTCTTAATATTGCGGCATTTACAAGAAAGGATTTTTTTTTGGATGAATGTGTGTGAGTGAGTGAGGAGGGAGGGAGGGGCTAGGCTTAGCCACAGACGTAGTATTATTCCTGCTCTAATTTACAGTTGTTGCTATTTTACTTTGCTTTGTATAAATTTTAATGCTTTCCTTTGTCTTTGTCTTGACCAGGATCTGAATCAGTACATCTTGCTGGAGACTCTGGATATTTTGGGAGATCTCATTCATCGCTATGGAGGTGTGAGAATTAGACAAGATGTTATGTTCAGAATGTGGTAGTAGGAGTGACTGTTTTCATTCCTCTGTCTCTAGCCAACCTGATTCCATTCCACGAGCCCCTCCTTCATGTCCTCCTTCCTCTCCTTGTGGATCCAAAGGCTTTGTCCGTGAGGAAGAGAGCCTACATGGCACTGTGTGAGTGGTGGCTGTCAGCTGTGATGCCAGGTTTTGAAGTGTTAGTCTGTTTAGTTTTAAAGAATACCATTCTGGTATTTCCTTCAGTGGGGGGGGGGGGTATCAGGTCATTGTTGAGCAGTATCTTATTAGGGAAGGGAGAAATGAGAATGAATGGCCAAAAAAAATGTCTTCTATAAATCTGTTACAATTTCTGGATACCCTAAGGAATACTTATTAGTAAATCCGCAATAGTGAACACTTAAAGAATTCCTGGGGTATTCCAGGTCCATGTTTCTCATGCAATGTCACCTGTAAGTCTTGGAAGACATTATGAAGAGTTATGTCCACAAATGAGTGTTATGTCTGTGCTTTCTCTGCGGGAGTGTAGGCTACTTGTGCTCATGTTGCCACCAGCAGCTGTTTGAGGGAGTCATGGAGCACTTGCTGTCGGCACTGAAGCACGAGCAAGAGTCTCCTTCCTCCATGACCAACACAAGGACCTACATCCAGGCTCTGGGGGCCATCAGGTGAGGAGATGGTATTGGTTGGTCCGTTGCTGGGCTGTTGATTTGAGTTACCAAGTGTGTGTTATGGCATGTAATATGAGTGAAATAATGATGGAACTGTAACAAATTATATTAATTATATATACTATGACAAAATTATCTCTTTTTTTTTTTTTTTTTTTTTTTCTTTTTTTCTATTAACTGTACTCAGCTGTACTATCAACTTCTTGTGTAATCCTTTAGTCTTCTTTTTGCTGTATGTGTTAGTCGTCAAGCAGGTCAGCGTGTTGGTACCCACCTTGATGCCGTGGTGCCTCTCATCATGCACTTTGTGTCCCTGGAGGAGGACCAGGGAGATGATGAGCTCAAGGAGTCCTGCCTGCAGGCTTTTGAAGCACTGGCCCTTCGATGTTACAGGGAAATCACTCCATACATCAAGGAAGTAAGTCTTGGAAGTGGGGTTAAGGGAAGAGTGGTGGTGGGGATTGTTATGTCAGGGGCAGGGAGATGAAACTAAGTTGAATTTTGTGCAACAGGCTGCAATGGATTTGGTCTAGTATTATTATCATCATCATTATCATCATTTATGGATTAGTTGTGTCACTTACTGCTTTATGCCAAGAACTTCATTATCTTGGCTTGGTATAGGTGGTGGGTGTGTGCTTGAGGATGCTGTCCCACGATCCCAACTACAACTATGATAGTGGAGAAGATGGAGAGGGAGAAGACGAGGACATGGATACAGATGATATGGATGAAAAGTGAGTGAGTGAGTGGTACTGGCTGTTGTTGCTGCTGCTGATGTAGTTGGCGAGGGGCGTATGGTTATAGTTTATGTGGCACAGCTCTAATTACTAATAGGTAGAAATACATAGCTCTGTGTACCCTGCTCCTGCATGTTGATATGTAGCACTTAGTTATGACTAGTGGCTCGTGTAGGACAAGTTATTATTAGCAAGCGAGTGGAACACTTATTAGGATTGTCCAGTTGTAAAGAGGGAATGTTATCGAGCGAGACACTATCAGGAGTAACGTGCAGTTAAACATTGGTGATATTTTTTTGCTTGTTTATATGTATGGATTTTTGTTGTTGTTTTTTGTTGTTGTTTTTATTCTTGTACTTTGACCCTCGCATTTTTGTGTTTGCTTGGTGTTCAACCCCGTCCCGTACTTCACCAAACAGAATTTTGGTTTATCATCCAAGAAAATTTAATTGTAGGTTGTATCTGACATCTGAATTTTTGCGGACGCAGTCAGGTCTTACATAAGTATCAGGGTTCATTTTCTGTTTGAATTCGTGGCATTGATAAGAATGCATTGTTTGTCGTAGTTATACGCCACACACAACAGCTTGAAAATTCATTGTCCCATAATCAAGTCACGAAGAGAATGCAAGATGAGTCGTGAGCAAGTGTGGGTGAAAGTGTTGTATGTTACAGCTACTACTCAGCTAAATAAGGCACAAAAAATTAAGCTACGTACGTAACATTAATAACTAACAAATATATTAACTGCCTTTACACTGCTTTTTAAGTTTCCTCCAGTATTGTTTGTTTGTTTTGTTTGTTTGTTTGTTTTGTTTTTTGTATTGCCCGGCTATTGGCAAGTCTTAATTTAGGGTTTAAGTTCAAGATTGTGCGATAATTCCTTGAAAGTGCTGGTTTTTCCAGTCTAACAGTTGCGATGAGTGGTTACTATGACATTGAAAACCCTTTACCATATACTTTCTTCTTTTTTTAACTTGGCCTATTAGTAGTAGCTGGATTGCTTCTTGTTGGGAACTGCTGGCCATTTAGATAGTCAGAACAGCCTTTTAGAAACTATAGAAGCTCCAATAACTTGGGGAAATTGAGGTAAGAAAGGAATTGCTTATTTTGTTAGCTAAAATTAATGGTCAATGGCTACATAATTGTAGCTACTTTAATGGACTAAATGATGCCTTCCTAAACTTGAATAGGAGCTACAACATTGACTTTGGGAACATTAAATAAAGGTAGCCATTTGTTAGTTTTGCATACAGATTTTATGGCATAAGGTAGTTTGAATTGTGCACGTTGGCTCACTCGCCATTTGTGCAGAAACACATCACTAGTTTGTTAATTATGTATGTGTGTGCACACATGGGTGTGCGCATGTGTGTGTGTGTGTGCATAGATGGCACATGTTCCTTTTAGTCGTCCAAGAGGAGCCTTTTTCATTTTAAAGATGGTGATTTCTTCTGATACTATAGCAGTCAGAAAGTCTCAGATTAGAATTAAGCTTAGAGCTCACAGAAAGTTTGGCAAAAAGGTTGCTAGTTTTAGTTGGCATTGAAGACTCTTTTCCAGATCCATCAGTTTTAGTAGCTGACAGCTGGAGGAGGTAAAAAAAATTTCCCTTGATAAATCAGATAGTGCCAGGGCTACAGTTAAGAAATAAGTAATTTTTTTTTAAGTCATGTTTCAGTACATAAACTACTAATATGCCATACACATACATCTGTACGACATATAATGTATTATATATTGTGGCAATTGGTTTAAATTTGTATACCCCTCATAGCGACTCACACATATTCAAGCTCTCGATGGGCAGAGTCCTTATACTCGCACTTACTTACTGATATGCTTGCCCTGTGTATGGCTGTGTTGTGTTTAGTGAGGAGGAAGATGATGAGTACAGTGATGACGATGATGTGAGTTGGAAGGTGAGGCGTGCCTCTGCCAAGTGCTTAACGGTCATCCTGGGATCGCGTGTCGAGATGCTCACTGACTTCTACCACATGGTCTCTCCCAAGCTCATTGCTAGGTTCAAAGGTCAGTAGTAGGTGTGGTTCTTTACACGGTACTTATCCATACAGGGTTTCTTACTGGATTATTCGCTGGGGATGGGAGACACTGCGTGTACTTAGCCACACCCATTTTTAAACCCATACTACCGTGCCTATATGAGAGGGTATACTTTACAACTGTTTGGTCACATGCATCCTTAAATTCTAGGGGGGAGGGGGGAATTCCGGCTGGGGAAGAGGAGGGGGAGTTCCCACGGCTGCCCCCCTTCTGAATGAAACCCTAATTGGCTGATTTCACTGCATTAGTTGTTGTTGTTGTGATTGTTTGTCTTTATTGCATGCAGAGAGGGAGGAAAATGTGAAAGCAGACATCTTCATAGCCTATCGGGCTCTCCTCAGCATGACTCAGGCCCACACTCAGTCTGTGCAGCCCTCCAGTGTTGGGGGAGATGCAGATGCCATGGAAGTATCGGACAGGTATGTCGACAAACTAGTTTACATAAGCCGCAGGCTGTGTAATTGTTCAGGCATGCTTTTTTTACCTGGTTTGATTTAATGAAGCTTAATTCTCTACGAAGAGTAAATTTATAAAGATTTTGATGACATGTCGGAACTACATGTACTGACTCCACTCTACCGTACAATCCATTCTTCTCTCTCCTTGCCACTCCCCCTCTGTGTGTAGCCCAGTGGTGCTACTGCAAACCCAGGTAGATGCCATTGTGCGTGCTCTCCACAAGCAGTTGCGAGACAGAAGTGTGAAAACGAGACAAGGATGCTTCTCTCTCCTCTCTTCTCTCATTGCAGTTCTCCCTGGAGCTCTCGATAACCATATTGGGGCAATCGTCCCTGGAATATTGTACTGTCTAGGGTGAGTTGCATTGAGTTCAGGAGTGGGCAGAACTGCAGGAAGTGATTGGTCAAGCAATTACAGCTTATGTGTTGCTTGTGCAGCTTTTTGTATCTTGCCAGCATCTTACAATCGGTCTGTATTCGGGAAACTTGGTTGCTTGTTTTAGTTGGTTTAACATTCCACTGCACGCTTAATTATTGATTTAATTTGCAGTTCAATTTCTCTGTAACAAGATATCAATTCATTGCAGTCACCAGACTCTCAGTGATAATCATGAATATAGAAATGCTGTATTGCCTTAGGCTCATAATCCATCAATACTTTATTTTACTCATTCTCCTTGTATTCTTCTGTTCCAGGGACCAGCAATCTACATCCAATATGAAAATTGACACGCTGAACTTCATGACCTCTCTTCTGAACAGCCACTCCCCACAAGTGCTCCAGCCTCACCTCGGGACCATCATACCGGCTGTCATCACTGCCGTGGACGACAGCTTCTACAGGATCACTTCTGAGGCACTTCTCGTCTTAAATTGCATCGTCAAGACAACAAAGCCAAGTGAGTGAGTAGGGAAGAGTCCATTGGTTAGGAAGTGAAGTGAGTGAGACATGGTTCTAATGTACAGAAATATCACTTATATTATACAGATGTATGTGTGTGTGTGTGTGTGTTTCGTTTCTCTTTTTTTTTTAATTGGCTGAGCTATAGGGAACCCATTCCATTTTTCAAAAAGTTTCTTGAACCCTTTTTTATTTAAGTTCAACAGCTCAAACAACAGTTTCATAGCACTGATCAACACAGACTGAAATGATCCAAGGGTGTAGAATGAGCTCCAGTTCCCAACTCATGGCACACTGTTTATTCCATTATTTTAACTCTCATCTTGTATCACTTTGACCTCTGTTACTCCGCTGTGAATGTCTTGCCTATTTTCATAACCAACAGGCTTCTATTAGTACTGTACAAGACAAAGATCAACTTCGTCAACTTATGAACTCCTGAACTTCATTAAAAGGCAAAGCCAAGTGCTTTTTCAATTGTTTTACAGTACAGGTTACCCGTGCTACAGCAGTTGAGGGATAAGTTGGAACTGTTGAATGACTAATTTATGCTGGCATCAAATACCATCTAATATACACTCTGAATTCTGTTTGTTGGACTTCATAATGAGAATCCAACGTTTGGATAAACCATACCACTGGTGAACTACTAATGGTAAAATGTTGTGGGACAATCAAAGTTCAACTTCCTTTTTTTTTTTGTTGTTGTTGTTGTTGTGTTTCTGTTTTAGGTTGTTGTTAATAATTTGAAACCAAACAAACTAACCAAAGAATTTAGCACATTGTTGGCACTTGTCTTGTTGAATGAAATTCCCAAACTCAAAAACAACAACTGCTATCCACTGATAATTGTTTCAGTGTGTTCAAGTCATCAGACACTTCACAATTCCTCTTACTAATCTTTTTTTTTCCTGTAATTCTTCAGATCAAAGTTAATAAAGTCAAAGCATTCCTGAAGGTAATGATGCCTGAAATTGTTTACAAAATCTCTACGCACACACACACTCACTACCACTTGTCTAGCTGAATTAAGGGTGGCCGCACACCGCCTACGCTATTTTTTGTTGATGGTTTATATGCACGATTACTACTATTGTATACTTACAGGGGCTTCTCCACTACAACACAAGGACAAAGTACCTGCCGAAGGCGCCGCTCACTAATTTTAGAGCGAATCTGGAAGAATATTGGGGCCGGTTATAAAACTTTGTAGCACTTTTTTGGAGCAGTGCGGTAAGTTGGAGCTCCACAATTTGATGCACTACTAGCCAAGCCGATACTCTACTGCAAGACAACGAGTTCTTTTCCATTTCAATACTACTTTATGATTTATTTCTATTTATAAGATATTGAAAAATTCTCGTTATGGTGCAGTTCATTTCTTTAGGTTTACCCGTGTGTAAAAAACATTGTCGTTCTCTTTATTCGATTCCAAGAAAAACATATAAAATTTGGAACTTTAATTCCACTCACAATGCTTAAGAAATAGCCCCGCCCCGTCTCTCGTACTCCTTGTACGCGAGCAATTTTTTTTCAATTGGTTTGTATTGGTTCTAAAAAGAGCCCACCTATATCAAGAGTAAACTAACATCAATATAACAAGAGAGTCAGAAGAGAGAGGTTTCTTAGAGATAGTCCGAGGTGAAGGTATTAGGTCTGCGCAGCTTGGGAAGTCTTCGCTCCTTAGAAATCGAGCCTGCTGGATCCATCTGCTTGAGTTCAGGTGTGCAGAGCTTGGAGAACGGCTACAGGAGGAGAGGCAGCCTGGTGCACCTTGCACGTGAGTTCAGACGACGTATGGAGAGTTGCTGTAAATGGCTACGAGACAACAAGAAGCTAAACTAAAACACCGCAAATTCGCAAAGTATATTTCTTCTACTACTGCGCGATTGTTTCTGCTCGCGTATTAACGAATGGTGGGGTATTGGCGGGGAATAAATTAATGTCCGGATCTACAGGCGGTGCACGTTGCTATGTGCAGCCACCCTTAACAGTTACTTTACGCTGTAGCTAAGCATTGCAGTGTACCCGATGCGATTACTTCCTGTGGCCGGTTCACTCTGCATCCTCAATGACTCCCATTTTATCACATGCTTGGCAAGTAATAATCTGTCCATTTGCTCCTAACATCATTGCCTACGTCACTGTCCACACAAATAATAATAGATAGCATGGTCGTTTTTCTTTGTTTTGTTGTTGTTGTTGTTTTTTGTTTTTTTTGTTTTTGTTTTGTTTTTTCTTTCCCTGAACTAACAGTTACTAAACAATAGTAAAACTTGGTTGGTATATTGATCAGATTATTCTTGTGATGTAGCTGAAGGCCCCATTTCTGATGATTTCAAGCCATTTGTGGTGAAGATCTACCAGACAGCTCTGAGGCGATTGAAGGCAGCAGATATTGACCAGGAGGTGAAGGAGAGAGCCATTACGTGCATGGGACAGGTGGTGGCCAGTCTGGGAGATTGTCTGGAGGAGCAGCTCACTGAGTGTATGCCCATCTTTGTTGACAGACTCAAGAATGAGATTACTCGTCTGACCACGGTCAGAGCCATCACGCTTATTGTTAGGTAAAGTACCGGGGAAGAAAGAGTCTATGTGGCTTTTATTTGTTAACATTTTTGTGTATTAGATCGCCTTTGAAAATTGATATCACTTTTATTTTGGTAAGTGTTTGTGTCAGTGTGCTCACATTCAGTGTGTGGTTACTTTTAATTTGCTAATGAATTTTCATTTTTATAGCTGTGATCAATTTTTTCAGTTTTTTTCTTTTAATTTTCTAATTTTGTCTATTTTTCTTTCCTCAGGATGACACTATACCGTTGCTGGCCAGCTTTCTTCGTAAAAACCATCGAGACTTGCGTCTGTCTACTCTGAACTGCCTGGATGCCATCTTCCAATGCTACTCGGGCCATGAGCTCCTCAGCCCCACTCTCACAGGAAGCTCCGCCCGTTCCTCCACCCAGTACTCCGTCACAGCGGCACTCTACAAAGCTGTCCTCAGCGAGTTGGCAGTGCTCATCAACGACAGCGATCTCCACATCTCCCAATTAGTGCTCACCCTCCTGTGTACGGTGATGGAGGTGAATCCTGACTGTGTGGTGGACATGAAAGAACAGATACTTCCCAGCACACTTAATCTCGTCCTGTCTTCTCTGCTCCAAGGCAGCGCCATGTCTGCTTGCCTCCTTTTCTTCACCAAATTGGTTCAGCTAGCCCTGCCAGGGTTGGACTTCCACTCTGTACTCAAGGTGGGAGACTATTACTGAATTGAGGAGTCGTGTTTAAAATTAAGTGATGGGATTAATTTGGTCCAACAATACTCTGTCATACACACACACACTAACACGCACACATACTAACACACACTAACACGCACACATACTAACACACACACATACTAACACACACATATGCACTTACTTACACACACGCGCACGCACACACACACACACACAGTGAAAAGCAAACCAGCTTCACCTACTGTCTTCACTTGCAGATGTTAACAGACTATGTATATGAGTCAGGTGCAGTCCAGCTTGGAGTTCACAAGCAGGTGAGAAAGCTAAGGAGTAGCCAATTGTGTTTGTGTTAACCTAAATAATAACTTGTGTGGCTCTCTGCGGTGCCCTAGGCTTACAGAAGTATCTCCAAATGTGTTGCTGCCATTTGTGACTCTGTTCCCGGAGAAACTTTTTCAACAGTGGAAGTTTTTGTTAATGATATTAAGGTAAGTCAATATTCCTACTTCACCCACCAGTAGTGGATGGTTCTTTCTCTTTCAGAATGAGAAGTGCTCAGACTCCATTCGCTTGTTGTGTCTTCTGTCGGTTGGTGAGATTGGAAAGAAGAAGTCAGTGTCCCAAAATTTTCATGTGGAAAGTTGAAAGTTTTATTTGTTTGTGTGATATTTTGTTTTGTGTAGTGATTTGAGCAGAATGGAAGGATTAGAACACATCATACTTGGAGCATTCAGCTCCCTATCGGAAGAAGTTCGCTCAGCAGCTTCATATACCTTAGGTGAGTTTCCTACGAAGTACACAGTATGGTGGTGATGTTGTGATGATCCTTACCTTATATGCTTGCTGTCTGGTTTGTTACATGTATCTAGGTAGCGTAAGTGCCGGCAACCTACAGAGATACCTTCCTTTTATTTTGTCAGAAATTCAAGCCAACCCCAAGCGCCAGTATCTCTTACTGCACTCTCTTAAGGAAGTGATCACGTGTCACTATGGCACCCCGGAATCCGTTGCTCTTCTGGAGCCCCATGTCACTAGAATCTGGTAAAGGGTATAATAGAGTAGTAAAATTTGGTGTAAGGAGTAAATATACCTTGACTGAATAATTGTAGCAGCATCTTTGTATTCACAGCCAATAATAATAATAAATACTGTACATTTTCAACAGGAGTGGCACAGTGTACACAGATATCAGCTAACTTAGGAGTGTTTTTAGGTGTCCACATGATAAGCCATAGTGTACAGTATCTTAAAGGTCATCTGGAGCATTTAAACCGTGTGGAAGCGATACTTTTAATCAAGTATCAGCTACATCACTTAAGTCCACATTTGTCCAATTCATTATTTAAAGTTGAACAAGTTTGGACTTGCACAATCTAGTGTGTCACACACTTTGGTGTCTCCTCTCCTCGTGTGGAGAAGGATGTTAGTATCATGAATCATGAACCTAGACTTCATCCAAGACAAAGCAGTAGATGACTTGTTTAGTTTCTCAAGTAGACCCTAACATAAAAGCTACTTAATTAAGTTGTTGTTGTTTTTTAATTGTTATAATAGGTAGACACTCCATCCTGAACCATTGGCTCTAACTCTATTAGTAAATGTCCCTGAAGCTTGCTTTCTTCAATTCTGGGAACTACAATCTGCAATGTGATGTGTGCTCTGAATGATGTGCTTACAACACTGGCCTCTAAACTAGCTCTAACAACTCCATGCATGCCTTGCGTGATATAGACGTCCTCCAGTGTTGCTCTGTTGCCACAATGATAAGTCTTTTACAGCAGGAATCAGATACAGAAGTATTAGTTAACTCAGCCATACTCTGCTGCAGCATCTGTGCTCAAGCGCATAGTTGTCTGCCAGATCTAAATAAAGTTTGAAATGCAAACTAGAAAAATAATAGAGTATTCTGAAATAATAGAGAAATTGTGAGATATGTGGTGTCGGGGCAGAAGGTGGATGAGAAACTGAAGTCTAGTTTGGTATGGCCTCAGTACAGTGAGAGACTGTTATAGTAACAATTTATTTTGTGACCAAACTATTTGTTTTCTTAGGGATGTTCTGTTTCAGCATTTTGAAAGTCCCGAGGAAGGTACGAGGAATGTAGTCGCAGAATGTGTGGGGAAACTGGCACTGGTTCACCCCCAGACATTGCTACCTAAGCTTCAAGAAAACTTGAGCGTAGGCTCTGCCTTCATTCGTAGCACTGTAGTCACAGCTCTCAAGTACACCATCTCAGATCAGCCCCAGCCCATCGACACACTACTGCACACGTGTATTGGTGAATTCTTGGCTACCATTGGAGATCCTGATCTTGTAAGCAGAACTACTATAGGGATTATCACATTTGACGTTGATTGGCTCATATTTATGTATCTTATTTGTATTATAGAATGTTAGAAGAGTGGCACTGGTTGCCTTCAATTCTGCTGCTCACAACAAACCTTCACTTGTGAGAGATCTACTTGATACACTTCTGCCTAGCCTTTACAGGGAAACTAAAGTCAGAGTAAGTATATAAATTGTCATTACCACTGGGTTAGTCAGTTGTGTAGTCGTGGCCGAGTGGTTAAGGCGATAGACTAGAAATCTATTGGGCTCTGCCCGCGCAGGTTCGAATCCTGCCGACTACGGTTTTTTTTTTTTTGGTTTTTTTTTTTTTTGCTTTTGTCTTGCTATCTATTTATTTTTGGTTCTGTCTTTTATTTTGTCTTCTATCTCTCTATCTTTTATTTTTCTTCTCTCTTGTCTTATTTATTATTTTCCTTTTTTTTTTTTGCTTTTGTCTTGCTATCTATTTATTTTTTGTTCTGTCTTTTATTTTGTCTTCTATCTCTCTATCTTTTATTTTTCTTCTCTCTTGTCTTATTTATTATTTTCTTTTTTTTTTTTTTTTTTTTTTTTTTGCTTTTATCTTTTTTGTTGTCTTTTATTTTGTTTTTGTCTTTTATATCTATCTTTTATTATTTTTTGCTTTTGCTTTTGTCTTCTCTTTCTTTTCTCTCGTCTTTATTATTTTCCTTTCTATCTTTTTCTTCCCATTTCTTTTTCACAGAAAGAACTTATTCGTGAAGTTGAGATGGGTCCTTTCAAGCACACAGTCGATGATGGACTAGATTTAAGAAAAGCAGCATTTGAATGTATGTACACCTTATTGGAGACTTGCCTAGACCGGTTGGACATTTTTGAGTTTCTCAATCATGTAGAAGATGGCCTGAAGGATCATTATGACATAAAGGTACAAAGGGATGTATAACAAAAAATGTTTCTACTTAATTAGTTGTATACTTTTATGTAGATGCTCACATTCTTACTGATAATTCGTCTATCACATTTGAGACCCACAGCTCTGCTACAGCGTAAGTTGTTACTGTGTTACTTTTTCCCTAAATTAACCTTTATCTCCTCCCCCTCCTTTTCTTTCTTGCTTTCTTTCTAGGCATTGATAAGCTGATTGATCCACTCAGAACAACCATTCAGTCCAAGGCGAAGGCTAATTCAGTGAAACAAGAGTTCGAAAAGCAAGATGAGCTGAAGAGATCAGCAATGAGAGCCATTACTTCTTTGCTTTCCATTACCGATGGTGGTATGTGAGAACACACGCACGCACACACTCATTACAGATGTGCAGAATATACTTAACTGTTTCTCTTTTGTGTTGTTCTTTCCCAGACAAGTGCCCTGCTTTGGATGACTTTGTGGCTCAGATCAAGGGGAGCTCAGAGACCTCTCAGTTATTTGAATCTGTGCAAGCTGATGCAGTAATGTCTATCAGTTCTTCAGGCGCCATTGGAATGGAGCCTATGGAGCTCAGCTAGTTATGTACACCAACAATATTGTCTAATTCAAATTCACTAGGTTTCGTTTATGTTGATATAGCAATCCATGTGGCTTGTGACATCAATTTTTGAAAATAGCACACATACCAATTTTTTAATTGTACAAATGATATTAAGCTATGAAAGTATTGCACTAGAATTACTTGTAATCGCCAGTTTTCAATTGAATAAAGCATCGTTAAAACTGAAAACAACTGTAGCTTGGTGAGCAGAAGTTGACGATATTTACCAGATTAATATATGTACGGTTTCTACTCTAGTTGGGCGGAGCCGGTAACAAGCCTATACGTTGCAGTGTGGTTAAATGCTAAGGGAATAGCTGACTCAGCAGGAACAAACCCGGGTAATAAGGCTTCCTTCAGCAGATCGGGATCCGCCCAACTAGGTCTACTCCATGATGAGAGCTGCTAGAGTAATAAGAAGTGCTGCTTACTACAGATCAATAAAAACTTCACCAATTTTGCGCCAAAATTTTCACAATGGTGAGTAAGCGGGTCGCGTTGATTTAGAAGTATGGATACGAGTGTTTGTGTGTTAGATGCATTTGTGATTCATCCTGAAGTCAAACAAGCCTTGTCTAATGGCGATCCTGTAGTTGCCCTAGAAACAACCATAGTCACTCATGGAATGCCGCACCCTCACAACATAAACACTGCTTTAGAGGTGGAAGGGATAATTCGTGATGCTGGTGCTGTTCCAGCCACTATTGGAGTCCTTGATGGCACTGTGCATGTGGGTGAGTGTGCATCATACAATACCAGCTAGCTCTGAATGCTCATTTCATTTTCCACTTTTATCAGTCTGGTGCAAGTTAGTATGAAAATCCTTTACCTATCATCACTGATTATGCTAGTCACTTTAGAGCTTACAAGCATCTATATAGTAATATGCTTGTGTGTCATCAACAGTGTGTGTATTCAATCAGCTGAGCCCAGTTAGTAAAGCATCAAGGGTGGAGGTAATGAGTTGGTAAAGTGTCATCAATACCACCGATGTTGGTATGTATATTCATGAATATATGAGTCAAGAAAAGTAAGTGAGAAAAAAGTGATAAATAAATGATGTGTGTTTCAGTAAGGAAACAATAGTGTGTGTATTCATGAATAAAGTTGAGTCTGGTTGGTAAGGCATCGTCTGTTCTGCCGATGTTGTGTATTCATGAATACATGGGTCATGAAAAGTAAGTGAGAAAAAAGCAGGTGGACTGATGTAACTAAATTAGATTATAAAATACCTTATGATATAGCATTCATAATTTGCAAAAGTTAGTTACATCAAGCGCCACTGTGGCAGGGTACATATGCTAGTCATAGTAGTCAGGTAAATTATCCGATATTATTTCCCATGCTTGTGTGTATAGATATAGTAAAAATAGCCAATGACAAATACAAATATAAAGTGACTTTAGAAATATAGAGAAAGAAATTGTTGGGCGTTGGAAAATTGTATTTATTTGTACGTGGGATGGGGAGAGAGGTTATGTGGGAGGAGGTGTTATGTATGTGATTTTTAAAATTAAGTTTTGTTTATTTGTTTACTAGGTCTCACGTCTTCTGAACTGAAGTACTTGGGTTCTACATCCCCTGTGCACAAGATATCTCGCAGGGACCTGGCTTTTGGCTTGTCTAAGGTGACTACCCATCACTGGTACTGGTAGCTCTTAGGCAATCACTTGTTGTCCTTCTGCATGTCCTCAAGAGAGTTAAAACTTTGTATGGTTGAAACACACTTATAAAGTTGTTTGTGTTTTTTTTATTTTGATTTTTTGTTTGTTTGTTTGTTTTTAATAGCTCAACTGACGTTTTTTAATTTAGAAGTAATTACATTTATGAACTGTAATCAATGGTGCTCGCTGAACTATCACTATTCTAACTGCTCAACATTTTTCAGAGTGCCTAGGAAGGCTGTTCCTGATCTACTGGTATAGTTTTTGCTGAACAAACTAATGTGGGTATTAAAAGCAGCCATTTATGAGGGGAGGGGATTGTGTAGCTAATTTTTATTGGCCTAGTTTGAGTTGTTGTTGTTGTTGTTTTTGTTTGTTTTGTTTTCCCAAGTTGTCGGTAAAATGTAGTTTTGATGACCATTACCCAATCCTTTGCTACAGGGCTGGACAGGTGGGACTACTGTGGCAGGCACTATGATGTGTGCTCACAAGGTGGGCATTCCGGTATTTGTCACTGGAGGTATCGGTGGTGTGCATCGAGGAGGAGAGACTAGTAAGTGGAGAATATTGGACTAAAATGTAAACTTCCCTCTTTATTCACGATAGGCTCTGGCCTATTGTTACTTATGTGAATATAGCTATGTAAAGAATGATATTTGTACGTAGGAGTTGAATGACCACACCCATCAAGCCTTGCATCTATGCCACAATTTGATGCTAGCTAAATATATACATCCTCACTTTTTCAGTGGTGTAGAAAGATGTGAGAAATCAACTCTTTAGTTTGTGCCGGGGAGGGGGCTCCAGACCTCTGAGGCCCCCTTTCGTATGCAATTATTAAGCTGCAAGAACTTTTTTTTTTAATATGCTTTGTTCTTATTCTAATGACTTGAGCAGCCACTTTTGGATTCACTCAGATATTATGACCAATGTCTAGGTTTTGATGACACCTTACCAGATCCAGTCAGCTATATGACGTTCCACTTTTTTTTTAAATAATAGGCTGTATAAACTCAGAACATGCAGGGTTTGATACAGAGGGGGGGGGGAACCCTGGGATTTCCCCCCCTTGAGCAGAGTTTCCCCCCCTATGATTTTCACCTATACTTATTAAAACATACAAAAAATACTTTTCCTCCCAACTTTTCTTGTAGGTAAGCCTAGATTTGTACAATTTCTTCAGGCTAGCCTTTGAATGCTTTAGGTTGGAGCTTAGTTTGGGATTGCCTCAGCCAATGTTCATCTTTATATTACGTCCCTCTGCTGCACTTCTTCCCTCTGCTGCACTCCTTCCCTCTGCTGCACTCCTTCCCTCTGCTGCACTTCTTCCCTCTGCTGCACTTCTTCCCTCTGTACTTCTTTCCTCTGCTGCACTTCTTCCCTCTGCTGCCCTTCTTCCCTCTGCTGCACTTCTTCCCTCTGCTGCACTTCTTCCCTCTGCTGCACTTCTTGCCTCTGCTGCACTTCTTCCCTCTGTACTTCTTTCCTCTGCTGCACTTCTTCCCTCTGCTGCACTTCTTGCCTCTGCTGCACTTCTTCCCTCTGTACTTCTTTCCTCTGCTGCACTTCTTCCCTCTGCTGCCCTTCTTCCCTCTGCTGCACTTCTTCCCTCTGCTGCACTTCTTGCCTCTGCTGCACTTCTTCCCTCTGCACTTCTTCCCTCTGCTGCCCTTCTTCCCTCTGCTGCACTTGGCTTCTTACCAAATCCCAAGTAGGAAATGCCTGCAAGATCTTGTAAGAATCTTGCATTTTTCCAGGGGAGATCCTCTTTGGGCAAGATCTGTACTCTTAAAAACCCACAAGATTCTTTGCATATTCTTTTCAAGATCTAACGCTACTCACACAAGACCTTGGCACAGAATTATTACGCTGTTTATCGTGCATGATCCTGTGCAGATTCGTTCATGGTTCTTGCACTTATCATGCTTGAATGATATTCAAGATTCAAGCAAGTATATGTAAAGATCAAACTGGCAAGATTCTTACAATAGACTTTCAAGAGTCTTGCCACTTCTAGAGTAAGATTTATGCAAGACTTTGTCGCAGTTATCTTTGAGAGAATCTTACAGGTTTCTTGCAAGAATCTTGTTAATACAATATTCAAGATTCAAGCAAGTATATGTCAAGATCAAACTGGCAAGATTCTTACAATAGACTTTCAAGAGTCTTGCCACTTCTTGAGTAAGATTTATGCAAGAGTTTGTGGCAGTTATCTTTCAAAGAATCTTACAGGTTTCTTGCAAGAATCTTGTTAATACAGTATTCAAGATTCAAGCAAGTATATGTCAAGATCAAACTGGCAAGATTCTTACAATAGACTTTCAAGAGTCTTGCCACTTCTTGAGTAAGATTTATGCAAGAGTTTGTGGCAGTTATCTTTCAAAAAATCTTACAGGTTTCTTGCAAGAATCTTGTTAATACAATATTCAAGCAAGTATATGTCAAGATCAAGCTGGCAAGATTCTTACAATAGACTTTCAAGAGTCTTGCCACTTCCAGAGTAAGATTTATGCAAGACTTTGTGGCAGTTATCTTTCAAAGAATCTTACAGGTTTCTTGCAAGAATCTTGTTAATACAATATTCAAGATTCAAGCAAGTATATGTCAAGATCAAACTGGCAAGATTCTTACAATGGTCTTTCAAGAGTCTTGCCACTTCCAGAGTAAGATTTATGCAAGAGTTTGTGGCAGTTATCTTTCAAAGAATCTTACAGGCTTCTTGCAAGAATCTTGTTAATACAATATTCAAGATTCAAGCAAATATTATCAAGTTTAACTGACAAGATTCTTATAATAGACTTTTAATACTGCTACTGTTTCTATAGTAAGTTTAAATTGTTGGCTTTCATGTCTTACAGGTTTCTTGCAAGAATCCTTTAAATAGATTAAAATATTTGGTTTCTTTGCCGGTTATTTTCCCCAAGTCATCCCTTTTCACCTTTCTTGTATCGGTGTATATTATTGACTTTGATAAATATCATGTACAAAATTTAGTGAAGTTCTATATGATTACACCTTCAGGAACATATTAGATTATTAACAATTAGCCTAACTTGCCATTCACTATTCATGCATCTCACATTTCACCCTATTCACTCCCATTGCTACTTCCCATGTACTCTAATGCACCACCCTTGTATGCTCTCATCACACACAATTCCTGGTTGGTTTTATATATATTTGGCCAACCCAACTTGTAAAGTTCAGTTCCGATTGTATAAGCATTTTGACATCTTGTGCGATACCTACTCCTCTTTGCTTAGAATTAAAACTCTAGCTTGGGTCGAAGGTTTGAAGGAACTCGGTTTGATCGCTGAGAATCCTGTTGCACATTCCGAACTCTGGTGGCGGCGCTATTTTATTTTCGTCTCACCGTGTAAAAAAAATAGCAGCTGGAATTAAAATACAGCTGCTGATTGTTATCCATTATTTGAAAGAAGAAAGGGAGAAAGAAATGTCCAGTGCAAAAAGAAACCGTGAATTGTCACGAAAGCTTAAGGATTCTGTAAGTCTAATTCAGGAAGAGTTACAGTTGGATCCAAACGGTAAGTTTATAAAAATCTCTTGTTATATCAATTCACTTGCAAAATTATTTTGCAGTTACAGTTGTGGTTCAATGTTCACAAACTGGAAAGCAACATAATGTGAAAGTGAAGGATTTGTCACGTGATGACTTGGAGCCACTAATATCTGAAGACTTGGTGGTTAACAAACCTCTAATCTTACAGTACAAAGGGAAACCATGGCCAGTGACATTTTTAAGATACAAACGTAAGTTTAAGCAGTGGGTTGGGAACTAACATTTAATACAGTGTTACAACTAATAGAAAAGATCACTACTAAAGAGAGTAAGCAACCTAAAGGAGAAGGTAGCAGTGAGACAGTGAAGGATAGTATGCTGGAAATCCTAAAAAAGGCAAAGGTATATATTTAAAGTAAGGTATTTTACACCTTTTATCTCTTAATAATTGTTTCAGTATGATGCTGACATTCCTACGTGTATTGAGGATGACTCTGAAGATGAGGAAGAAAGCAGGAAGAGATGTTTATCTACGTCTGATTCTGAGGAAGAGATACCTACAAAGATTACTAGAAAAGTAAGGAAAACTGTCAAATTTTGGTTACTAGCATGTGCAAAATGAAAAAGAAAATATTACAATATATTGAAAACTATCTGGGTATTAGATGCCACCAGGTGAAAATGACATTAAAGAAACTACACTAGATAATTTTGAAAAGGTTAGTTGGACTGCGTTGTGTATTTCTAGGACTTCATATAATATTATGGTGTGTGGGAGGGAGGAATTTATTGGTGGTCATCTTGGAAATATGTGTAAATTTTTTTTCAGAACCCAGAACCAGTGGGTTACATATATAATAATAATATCAGCTTACCGAACCTGCAACCTACCAAACCTGTAGGTTAGGGCGAAATACTAAATGATATCAAATTTTCGAACTTTTATAATCATAATAAGTTAGCATTATCGTATTATGACACACAAAATATTGCCCAATCCCTTGGTTAAATTGTGTTTTGTGGTATTTCAGTTACATCATATAATTTGATTATACAGTGCATCCTCGCTTATCCGAACCTCACTTATCCGAATCCTCGAATATCCGAACTACCCAAATTATGATATTCATGAAAAGTTAATTATATTCATGAAAAGTTAATTATATTCATGAGGAATTAAGACACATTCCTTATTTGTAATACACTTTATGTATTTCACTTATCCGAATTCTTTACTTATCTGAACAGCAACAAATTTTCTTGTGCACAAAGGGGTTCGGATAAGTGAGGATGCACTGTAATCACACATTTCTGTGGTACAAGACTCATTTGGTAGATGGTGCTATTATGTTTGACTAAACTACTATTATAATGTTTGTCATATTTTTGTATTTGCAGGACCTCCTTGTTAATTTAATTAAAGAATTGAAGAACCAATTTCAGGCGTTTGATTAAAAAATAAACGAATTACAGAAAAGCATAAAATCTTGCTACAAAGAAGAATATCCATCTACTTCCACAATTAAGTCAGAAGAGAGTGAGAACGAAAAAAAATTGCAGCGATTGGCTGCAAGGGATCCATACCAATTCGCTCTACAGGGGATGGATATCTTGTTCACTAAACAAGAGATGGCCACTTCACTACTATTCAAGTCAAAGTCCCCGAAAAGCACTAAACCTGCATTGGATCACAAAAGAGTAGAAGAGCTATTACAAGCCGTAGACATGAAGTTCGGAGTAGACAGTTATAATATAAAGACACTGACAGCTAAAGCAAATCAAAAATGTAGAGATTCAAGCGAGATGAAAAAAGAAAAAAAGAAAAAAAAATCAGAAGAAAAAGATTCAGTTAAAGAAAAAACTTCAGCTAAAGAGTAAAATCTGTTAACATTATTATCTAATTCATTTGACTTTTGTCCCAAAACTTTTTCTACTTTTTTTAACGTATTTATGTCAAACAGAAAATTTCGCTTTTGAATTACAATTATATTTAATTTTAGTTTGTACAAGTTATCACAAGTCATTGGTCTTGTGTAAGACTTGTACAAAATCATTATTGTTAGATCTTGTAAGGTTCTTGCAGGAGTCTTATTAGATCTTGAAAGGTTCTTGCAGGAGTCTTATTAGATCTTGAAAGGTTCTTGCAGGAGTCTTATTAGATCTTGTAATGTTCTTGTAGGAGTCTTATTAGATCTTGTAAGGTTCTTGCAGGAGTCTTATTAGATCTTGTAAGGCTCTTGCAAGAGTCTTATTAGATCCTGTAAGGTTCTTGCATGAAGTCTTATTAGATCCTGCAAGGTTCTTGCAGGAGTCTTATTAGATCTTGAAAGGTTATTGCATGAAGTCTTATTAGATCCTGTAAGGTTCTTGCAGGAGTCTTGTTAGATCTTGAAAGGTTCTTGCATGAAGTCTTATTAGATCCTGTAATGTTCTTGTAGGAGTCTTATTAGATCTTGTAAGGTTCTTGCATGAGTCTTGTTAGATCTTGTAAGGTTCTTGCGGGAGTCTTGTCAGATCTTGTAAGGTTCTTGCAGGAATCTTATTAGATCTTATAAGGTTCTTGCATGAGTCTTGTTAGATCTCTTGTTAGATCTTGTAAGGTTCTTGCATGAGTCTTATTAGATCTTGAAAGGTTCTTGCAGGAGTCTTATTAGATCTTGAAAGGTTCCTGCATGAAGTCTTATTAGATCTTGTAAGATTCTTGCATGAGTCTTGTTAGATCTTGTAAGGTTCTTGCAGGAATCTTATTAGATCTTATAAGGTTCTTGCATGAGTCTTGTTAGATCTTGAAAGGTTCTTGCAGGAGTCTTGTTAGATCTTGTAAGGTTCTTGCGGGAGTCTTGTCAGATCTTGTAAGGTTCTTGCAGGAATCTTATTAGATCTTGAAAGGTTCTTACATGAAGTCTTATTAGATCTTGTAAGGTTCTTGCATGAGTCTTGTTAGATCTTGTAAGGTTCTTGCAGGAATCTTATTAGATCTTATAAGGTTCTTGCATGAGTCTTGTTAGATCTCTTGTTAGATCTTGTAAGGTTCTTGCATGAGTCTTATTAGATCTTGTAATGTTCTTGCATGAGTCTCATTAGATCTTGTAAGGTTCTTGCAGGAGTCTTGTCAGATCTTGTAAGGTTCTTGCAGGAGTCTTGAGTCTTGTTAGATCTTGTAAGGTTCTTGCGGGAGTCTTGTTAGATCTTGTAAGGTTCTTGCAGGAGTCTTATTAGATCTTGTAAGGTTCTTGCATTATTCTTACTAGATCTTGTAAGTTTCTAGCACAAGTCTTATTAAATCTTGAAAGGTTCTTGCACGAGTCTTGCTAGATCTTGTAAGGTTCTTGCAGGAATCTTATTAGATCTTGTAAGATTCTTGCGGGAGTCTTGTTAGATCTTGTAAGGTTCTTGCACGAGTCTTGTTAGATCTTGCAAGGTTCTTGCATTGTTAGATCTTGTAAGGTTCTTGCAGGAGTCTTATTAGATCTTGTAAGGTTCTTGCATTATTCTTACTAGATCTTGAAAGGTTCTTGCAGGAGTCTTATTAGATCTTGTAAGGTTCTTGCAGGAGTCTTGTTAGATCTTGTAAGGTTCTTGCAGGAGTCTTATTAGGTCTTGCAAGGTTCTTGCAGGAGTCTTATTAGATCTTGTAAGGTTCTTGCAGGAGTCTTGTTAGATCTTGTAAGGTTCTTGCAGGAGTCTTATTAGGTCTTGCAAGGTTCTTGCAGAAGTCTTGTTAGATCTTGCAAGGTTCTTGCAGGAGTCTTATTAGATCTTGTAAGGTTCTTGCATGAGTCTTGTTAGATCTTGCAAGGTTCTTGCATGAGTCTTGTTAGATCTTGCAAGGTTCTTGCAAGAGTCTTGTTAGATCTTGCAAGGTTCTTGCACGAGTTTATTAGATCTTGAAAGGTTCCTGCAAGGTTCTTGCAAGAGTTTTGTTAGATCTTGTAAGGTTCTTGCATTGTTAGATCTTGTAAGGTTCTTGCATTGTTAGGACTTGTAAGGTTCTTGCAGGAGTCTTATTAGATCTTGTAAAGTTCTTGCAAGAGTCTTATTAGATCTTGTATGGTTCTTGCACGAGTCTTGTTAAATCTTGCAAGATTCTTGCATGAATCTTATCAGATTTCGTAAGGTTCTGGCAGGAATCTTTAATAATCTTGCAAAAAAACTTGTAAGGTTTTTGCATGAATCTTAGTAGTATTCTTGCAAGATTCTTGTCCCATTTTTGGGCATGAATCTTATAAGATTCTTGTACATGAATCTTGCACTGTTCTTATCAAGATTCTTGGCAAGATCTTGAGAAGAATTTTTGATAGGGCTCTGCTGCACTTCTTCCCTCTGCTGCCCTTCTTCCCTCTGCTGCACTTCTTCCCTCTGCTGTACTTCTTCCCTCTGCTGCACTTCTTCCCTCTGCTGCACTTCTTTCCCTCACCTCTTCTCTTTTCCTCACTTCCTCCCTCACCTCCTCACTCTCTCTCTCTGCTGCACTGCTCGAATCTGTTCCTTGTGTTCCACCGATTCATAGCTATCACATTTGCTTTTTTTTGGTTCGGATTCACTTCCTTTGGAGCCACAAGGTCTCTTTTTCCTAAAATACTTTCTGATATCCATTAGCTACTACTCAGCAACTTCTACAGTCTGCCAAAGCAACAAATATACCCTTACCAACCAGGCAGCTGCTTCACAATGACCAGTGCTAAAAGCAACTTTCAAACTGGAACTGGTGATCCTTAAAATGATACACCTACTCCATTCAAACTAGAAGGATAACCTATTAGGAGTCTGGCTTAATTAATGTCAGAGCTATTCAGCTTTCAAAATGAACAAAGCTGTTTACTAGAGGTAATCAATTGATCAATACATAAATATAATAAAATAAGTTTAATTTCCTTACCTTACTAGTATTGCAAGGACAAAAAAAAATACAACTATAAGGTCGCGCTATCTGACTTTCCCCCCCCTAGCAAAAAATCCTGTATCAAACCCTGACATGGCTTGTTACTAAATATCTGTTTGTCTTGTGGTATAAGGAATAGTATTGCTATGTAACAGTAACTCTTTAGAATAATTAGCTGCATATTATTGAAGACTATTGGCATCCAGTGAACTGTAGTGTGGATGAATGAAGTGCTGTGATTCATTGGTACTGTAGTATGTACCCTAACAACCAGTTATCCATCTAAGCTGGCCACTAGTTCCTATAATGCTCGGTTTGTTTGTTTCTTTGTTGTTGTTTGTTGTTGTTGTTGTTTTTTGTGCGTGTGCTTTTAGTAGTTGTTTGTTGTTGTTGTTTTTCACCCTCAACAATCAACCTGTGTTTACACAAATGTTATTCAATAAACAAACCTCTTTTTCTTGTCCTATTTTTTATTTGTACTTCTGTGCACTAATGTAGGAACAATACGTGAGAGTTAAGCAAGCAGGGTTTCATACAGAGGTAGGGGCACCCTGGGATCCCCTCCCCCCCAGAATTTCATGAAATAAATTAATAATATTTACTACTTAATGGTATTCTGTGGTTATGATTTATAATGTATTCTGTGATTTTGTTGTTTGTATATATCTAATATTTGGTGAAGGTTCACTTCAGTTAATTGAGGTCCTTCAATTGCAATACACTTAGCTAAGTCTTCCAAGATTGATGTCACTAATTCTAGACCTGAGACAATTTTTAATCAAATGGGTGTAGTTTCAGCAAAAGTGGGTGTGGTCAAACAAATATTTTGCTACGTGTGCCCGGGGTGGGGTGAGGGGCAATATCATTTTTCAGGAAGAGAGCAAAATATTTTTCAGAAGGAGTTGAAAAATCCTCAAAAACTGCTAACAATGATTTTTAGCTCGCAGTATGCAAATGTTTTATTGCCTTTATATGGCAACAGCTCCTATCTTGTAAACACACACACATACACACAGAGAGAGAGAGATACACATACACACAGAGAGATACACATACACACATATGTGTACATATGCGCACACATACACACACACACACATGCTCTTCTCCTGTTTTATAAGCCTCATTCTAATCTCTTAGGTTTTGATATTAGTGCCGATCTCACAGAGTTGGGCCGCACCCCAGTGGGTGTGGTTTGTGCTGGGATAAAGTCCATCCTGGACATTGGGAGGACACTGGAGTATTTGGAGACACAGGGAGTGCCAGTGGTTGCCATTGACAATGAGGGCGTGGTTCCAGCCTTCTTTTCTTCGCGGAGCGGTCACAAAACCCCCCACATTGTGAGGTCTCCAAATGAAGCTGCTCAACTTATGGGTGAGCAGACTGCACCAGTTAGTGTTGTTGTTGTTGTTGTTGTTGTTTTGATGTGTGTGTTGTTATTGTTTTTTATTGCAAACTGTACCCAGTACATATTCTTATGAGTGGTTGGAAACTGCACATCATCAGAATAGATAAGATTGTGTTTGCAGTATTTGTCAAGTGCCTTCAATGAAATACTTTGTGCTGCTTTTTCAGTGGATAGTTCTGTTGAGTTAGATAGTTCTGCTGAGTTAGATAGTTCTGTCTGTGTACTGGTGGCATGTGGGGAAACTAGACAGCATTGTAGAGGAAGTATGCATACTCACTCGCAAACACTACCACCTCAACTTCCACAAGTTCTGTCTGCCACAAAGTGACATGATGTATGTATGAATTTTAAATGATTTCAGGACTATAAATGGCTTCAGGATTTTAAATGGTTCCAGGAATTTACATGTAGCCAGTAGTGAGTTTGGAAAAACCAGCTATTTTATATTATACTTGTACTGTACAGTTACACACCTGGGCTTAAATTAGAGTGCATGAACCAAACAAACAAGGTCAGAGCACAACCTGCCTTTTAAGAGAGAAAGCGTAAGGAGGGATGAGGTGGGGATGAGAGAGAGAGAGAGAGGAACTGGCTTTCAGGGAACATGTGTTAATATAACAACTCATTGATTCTTCATTTTGTTTCTAACTACACTATGTGGAGGTGTGTTGCTAGGAAGCTGAGTACATTATGTCCTACTTTTCTCTCGCTTTGCTAGATGCTAGTATTTCATGTGGCATTGACTCGGGTGTGGTGTTCACTGTTCCCATCCCACGGGAGGCTAGCCACTTGGGGGAGGGGCTGGAGGAAATCATACAGCAAGCACTGCAGGAGGCACAGTGAGTAGTAGAGGGGATGGAGACAGAGTATGGGGGTGGGGTTTCAGAACTCGGGATACAGTGTGAGCAATTTTTATAGTCGGTGGAAGTGCCGTTAGGTGAGGAGTGGTCACTTTGTGTGGTGTCTATTATAAGCTTTATCATCTAATTTTGTTGTCTTTGACACTTGGTTGTGATATCAAATTTGGCATTACACACACACACACTGCGCACACACGCACACACACATGCATGCATGCACATGTACTTGCATGTATCAATAGTAGCTTTGCAACAGTCAATGTATACACAAACTAGCTGGTGCCTTACCCTTAGCCAGCATTAGGTAATATCATCTTCTACATTAATGAACTGTGGTTTAGTGTATTTGTGATTACTTTGACCTGTAGGAATGAGGCTATAGAAGGCAAAGACATAACTCCATTTGTTCTGAAGAAAGTCAGTGAGACATCAGAGGGGAAGTCATTGCTGGCCAGTATCCTTGCTGTGTTGATGTTTAGGCGGATTCTTTGGTAACTTTTGTGTAATGTAAGACTTAGAAGTTGAGCTGCACCAATACAGCTGCACCAATACAGCTGTTTATCAGTGTTGAGGATATTGTCTACACTGCACTGAAACGAAATTAATCAAAGCCTATTACACAAATGGTTATTTATTGATTGATTGAGTTTATATAATTATTTATTTATTTTATTTGTATGTTGTACAATGTCACGTATCAAACAAACAACAACACTGCAGAATGTGAGAAAACCTTACCTTTAAGTTCAGGCCGGCAGACTCACCTTCTGAAAGAAAGGTTACCTATATTGAAAGTGGAGTTTGAATAACTAGATTATGTCTCGATCCCCCCAAGGCCGTGTGTCTATGTGGAGTTAGCATGCACGACACACTATTGCTACATACACTCTTGATACCTCACTAACCATGTAATCATCTTTTGTTGGATTCCTTTACCTAATAAACCAAGACATTGCATTAATTAGAAACAATGCTCAGGTTGGTGGTGAGATCGCAGTGGAGCTGGCTAGATTGAGGAGAGGCAGGAAAAGATCATCACCTGCCAAGTCTCGCGTGAATGCAGCCAATGAAGTGGGCGGAGTCGTCAGAGAAGACTTGCAAGTCCAGCAAAGAAATGGAGTATCAAAGGAGACGATTGTGCAGGAGAAGAAGGGGGGTGTGGTTGTTATTGGTGCAGCCATTTTGGATATCACTTCCAAATTACTACTACCAGATGTGCAGGTACTTGTGTGTTTGTTACACAACATACACACACATATACATACATACATACATACATACATACATATATACATATATACACATACATACACACACATACATATACACACACACACATACATACATACATAGAGGGGTTATATATTTCGGCCTTTATAGCAGTGTATTTTGTCCCACCTGAAAATAATTTTGCTCCCTCCCCCTTTGAACATATATGACCTTCATGATGACATTTGCCACAAATTTTTCAATCAAGGAAATGACACACCTCCTGAAATTTCAATAATGTTGATTTGACCTCTCTCTATTTTGGTTCTAAAAATGTCTTCTTTTTATGGTTTTGTTAAAATTCAATTAGTATGACTGGCGAAATGAATACGAGATACAGTACAATTAATGCCTAGGTATGAGTAAACTATGCCAATAAGGTAATGATCATCAGTTTGAGTAGACTCTACTTGTATGCTTCAAGTAGCATGGCTAAGGCAAATGCTAGAGAGAAATCACTGGCTAAGTTTTAACTTTACAAACTTCTTTATTTACACTACTGTGTAACTCTGATATCTAAAATTTTCACTTCCAACCAGCTGTTTATCAATGCATTAATTAGTTGATAAAAACTCTCCTTGGGTAGATTTGTAAACTATTTTGTAATGTGGAATACATTTGCCATTCAATACAATAAACACACACACACACACACACGGCATGTGTATGTGAACCATAGGCAGTAAATGGAAGTTAATTATTGAATTTGTTTTCTTTGAGCCTAGACTCGATGGACTAACTCAATAAAGGACTAATTTATCTCTCTCTGCTGGCTGATTACCTTCAGTGCTCATGTGCATGAGAGTTGCAGCAGTCATTCATCTTGTCGGCACTAAATCTCAATTAAAATATCAACCCGTAGCGTGCTACGTGACAGTGGGCAAATGATTTAATTTCATGAAGCCATAAATTTTTGCTGCGTAGGCCTAACGAGTAATGCCCCTGGCAGTTATGTTGAAACTACATGATCTAACCACAGACACGTGCAGCAGGAATCAGTACAAGGCGTGGTTCCAATTTGTCAGGAGATGTGTGTGCTCGTGTAGATGTTGTGATTCTATTAGTGCGCGCATGTGTTTGTTCAGGTGGGAGACACTAATCCAGGCTGTATGTCCATGACATGTGGAGGCGTGGCCAGGAACATTGCAGAGTGCATGTCTCGGCTGGGAGTTCCTCCGCAGTTCCTGTCAGCCGTGGGCCGAGATCGCAGCGGACAGCTGATCCTGAGTGACTTACAGGAACGTGGTATGGTAAGGATCATTAAAACAGTTGTCCTCTCAGGGTGTGTGCCATGTATGTATGCTGTTAATTGAAATGTGAGTTATCTGGCGGAAGTTTGTTCTAGGTTTGTGGCTACTCATAATATGCAAACATCCCAATGAATTGTGTGTGTGTGTGTGTTTTTGTGTATAGAGTGTGGGTGGAGTGTATGAAAGTGATGCAGAGAGAACTGCCACATATTGTGTACTTCTGGATCACACCGGAGAGTTTCACATGGGGATTGGAGACATGGACATCACTGGCGCCATCTCTGTGGAATGGGTAAGGAATAGACAAACAACAGCAACAGCAACAATAACAGTATGCCAAGAATCTGTCAAGTGCACCACATGTACAGGCAGGATAGGGAACACCATGGCTTCCATTGTTTCTACTGCTTGTCCATTTAAAACTGTAAACAAGTTCCCCTCAGTCAGAAAGAAATGTGCTTGTCATATGACAGAGCCAATGAAAGAGGGATACCCTCTAGTGTCATGTCTACAGCAGTCTTGCTAGTCATAAGGTTGTTGGTTGTGGGATATGAAGTTGCATCTAGCTGTTATCCAGGGACATGTGAACTCTGTCTGATAGGTTAAGTTGGGGTCTGTGGTGATGGTTGCACACATATCCCTGGCCTTTCAAGGATATTGAAATAATAAGGAAAGACTGAAGGAGTAAGTTGTGTGCTTGTCTTTTTGATTTGTGATTAGGTGAAGAAGTTCGGAAAGCAGCTGGCCGAGGCCTCCCATGTGTGCATGGATGCCAACCTTCCTGTTGAAACCATGAGACACGTACTGGAGCTATGCTCCGCCCACAACATTCCAGGTAGATTCATACCTAGTGTGTTGGTGATGATGGAATGTGGAGAAATGAGGAGTGGGTGTGGTTAATTTAGGGAGTCGTGGTTAATTATTGCTTAGCTTTAATTAAAACAACTCTTCCCTCTCCTTTTTCTCTGGATTGAAGTTTGTGTTGTGTTTGCGAGTATTGCTTCACAATGTGTTGATAGGTGGAGAGAGAGAGTGAATCGGAGAGAGAGAGTGAGTCGGAAAGAGAGAGTGAGTCGGTAAGAGAGGGTATTGTTTCCTAGGCTACTAATGTTTAGATAGAAAAGTTATTGGTTTGTTCAGTATGGCAGCACTATCTCTGTTGTCATACATACACTCACACGTAACACTCAACTTAATGCATGCTTACATGTAAGGAACTCTAGCAGAAAGAAATGGTGTCATAGAGTGCAGCGTGTGTGTGCGAGTGTGTATGTATGTGTGCAAGTGTATGTGTGTGCTTGTGTGTTAATATAATAACATGTCTATGTCATCTTGTTTGTAGTTCTGTTTGAACCAACGTGCGTGAGTAAGTCTACCAAACCTCTAGACATGCTTCAGGACTTGCCTGGAGCTATACGTGTGGCCACGCCCAACTTGCTGGAGCTCAGGAGCATGTACCAGGTCTGTGGCGGGGTCAAGCCGACTTCATCCCGGTCTCCTGCTGGTAGGTGGGGACAATGGGTTACCTGGGAACTGGTGAGTGTTATTTATTTGTTTGTTGGTGTATGGCAGAGACTGTATAAGCTGGATGAATAAAGTTGTATGCTCATCCTCAGGATTCACGGAACTGTGTCCCAACTAATTTTTCTGTACACAAGCTTCTCGGCTAATGAGGGGAAGTGTTTAAGGTTTAGGGGAAGGAGTTTGTGAAAAATAATAATAATAATGTGTTGACTGGTGGAATGTTCCCTTGTGAGAATTTAAAAATGTCCTTCTTGTGCACTGGGGTTCACTCCATTTCTAGCAGCCAGCTTCAAGTCATTGTGTGTCTTGTTGAGTCCATTTAGAAGCATGTGGCTACCTCCCAGTCATTGCTAACTTGACTGGAGTTGGAAAAGGGGTAGAGCCAGTGCAATCTCGCTTCTCGCATCCACTGTCCTTATTGACTGCAGTGTGTCTGTTGTTTTGACAGGCCATTGGAAGCTGGCACCGGCAGACATATTTCCTCAATCGTATTTTTTGTTTATACAACAGTGAAATAAGCTTTCATAAATTAGCAAGTCTAAATTTTTTCTAGACTCTTTCACTGGTCACTGGTAGCCCCAAACTGAAACTGGAACCTTCCCCATGTCCTTTTAACATCAGCCCCCCCAACCTCTGTCTTCTCCACTTGTCTTTCAGTATCCTTTGCGGAACTGGTTTATTCCAGGTATTGTGTGTGTGTGTACAAGTTTGAACAATATGGCTATTTAGTACTAGCTAAGGAAGAGGGTTAATAGGAAACAACTATGGTCCTTTCTTTCTCAAATTATACGAATGACTTTGAATGGGGAATGGGCCATTGAAGCATTAATTTATGGCTGCCTATTTATCGTTTAGCACATTGAACATTTGTCATTCAACTGGCTATGTCTGTTGTATTAATAATCTACTTTTCTGTCACATTCTTTTTTTCTTTTTTTTCCAGAAATGTCTCTACAGGAGAAGCTATCAGAATGCTCCATCCTGGTGAAACCAGTGCTTACACGGATCCCTCTGCTGTTGGTGTCCCTTGGCGAGCATGGAATGCTGTATTGCAGTGCTAGTGATTTGCCCCTACTCTCCCTAGAACTACCATGCCCTTTCATCATGGAGTCTCCTTTAGAAAGAGTGAGGTGCCTGCACTACCCAGCCGCAGCTGTCAATGGTGATGGGTCATCAAGTGTGCTCAGTGTGTCTGGTGCTGGAGACAGGTTAGTCACAGTCTGTATGTCTTGTGCCTGTCAGATAGAGAGAGAGGGGGGGGGGGGGGGGGGGGGGGGGGGGGGGCAGGAGAATTATGTGTGTTTTCTTGTTTTGCAGTTTTGTGGGCAGTCTACTGGCAGGGATCAGCACTGGGCTCTCTCTAGACTATTCTATGCGAGTTGGTCTTCTTACAGCATCTCTGTCACTTTACTCCATGAGTGCCATTTCACCCAATATCACTCCATCCCTCCTTCAACAAGAAACCCTTTTGAAAAACTTTCCTTGGAATCCAATTATGGTTCAGTTATGAGTTTATAATTAAACCTATTTTTCCTACTGTAACCATCCATGTTGTCATGACATTGTTGCAGATATGACTAACTGCTAACAAGGTGCAATGCACAGTGCAACTTTTCCTCAACATTATGTAATTTTTAACATACATACAGCAGAAAACACCAGCACAGAAGCTAAATGAGTTTGAAGTTGTGTTAATTAGCAGCTATCTGTTCCACCTGTTTGTCATGTATAACAATCATCAAAAAAAAAAAAAAGTGTATGCAAAACCAATCAAAAAAATAATGAGAGGATGCACTTAGTGTCTGGTCCTCATTTCTTCAGATTAGTTTTTTCGACTTGTCTTACTAATCCATAAGGTGTCATTCCTGCTTGAGATGCCCCACGGTTGGTTCCCATTTGCAAGCCTATAACAGATTGACTGGAGGCTTTCTGCTCATTAGGGTCGAAACTTCGTACATTTTTTGCTGCTTCTTTAGCTCCTAGTTTGGGAAGATGGGATGGACCCTTCTTCTGAGCTGCCCTACCTAAAGCATGAATGGCTGACACGACTTGATTCATATTGGCAGCTTCGTACAAGTCCACTGTCTGAAATAAATCTGACGGGGGAACTCCAAATGCCCCAGCTGCACTCAAAAAGTTGCCAATATTTTCCATCTTCTTAAAGGCCATCTTGGAGGTCTGGATTTTCGCTACGGATCCTGGCTTTAGAACGTTCATCGCCTTGCAAAGGTACACACCGTCTTGAAGGGCCGCGTGAAAATTGCCGCTAGGCCAGGGCTCACCTACTAGCGATATCAGCCAATTTTTTGCTTTCGATTCAAGTTCGGTGTCATATTGCGCATCCCTCTTCTCTTTGAGCTCGCATGTCATCCCGTAACCTTTAGGACGTTCCGCCATGTCTAGAATCTCTCCTTCGGGACTAGGGGTGGGCCGACTAAATACTGTAAGTGGCTGTGCACGAGATAATGAATACCGATTGTTACTGATATCAAGATGAGCCCAACCTCTTTTTATTGCGGCGCCCAATCACCGTAATCTAATCTCTGTGTACTAGCCACGCCCTGTACGGTGAGCTTCATTTAGAGAATTATATTCGGATGGGTACTCCAGAACCTAGCGGCAGCTTCGAAATTGGGAATCAGGCTGTGTGGTCCGTGTCGTCGTGTAAGCTGGGGAATGGAGTAGCCCAGCTTAGAGATAATTCTAAAGACAGTTACTGGCAGTTAGTGGTAGTTTACTCTCTGTAAGTATACTTTCTAATAAGTCTCCTTTACAAGGTCGGATGGCAGTCAACCACATCTAATCAACATAGAATTTTTAAAGAAAACTTCTGTACAGGTATCTAGCAAATTATGTGATTCCATTCTCTATTTACTACACTTGCATGCAGAGAATAGCTATATACACAGACTACAGGCAAGATGAAAGCTATACACCAAGCAAAATTGCCGTTAAGGCTGGAATGAACTTTCATGACCTCCAAGTAAGAAAAATGGTCAGGTTGAGCATGTAAGAATATCAAGTGTTTACTGCAGCAAATTAATGTGCTGGATGTAGAAGAACCAGAAGACTGGGTCAATATAGACCTGAAAAACAAGCATGGGCAGTAAGTAAATGGATCTCTAAAACCACTTCAATCATCTTTTTTTTTTTTTTTTAGACCCCCCAGAGCATTTGTGTTCCAAATTAATATCCTTGCAAACCACCAGAACGGCAGAGATACACATGTTCGCCAAGTGAAAGTGTATGAACCCAAGTGAGTCTTATCTTACACGAGATATCTTCAAATGTATTCACAAAGGCACTATTATCCCTCCAGATCACCAAGCGTATCTGATGCCCATGAAGCTGCTGCCAAATTTCATTCCGCTGAGTTTTCTTCGATGCCAACATTGAGATGATCATATTAGAAGATACAAATATTTCATTCTAACCAGAAAATGACAATAAACAAGTCAAAATTTATTTGCACTGTGTTCTTGAGATATAACACACACGACAATGTGAGCATTTATACAAAGAAGAGGCAGGCGGTCAGTCTGCACCCAATCTGCTCAGAGAGCCATACACCACCACCACCCACGCAGCGCCGCTCTGCTCTCTCTCTCCTACTACTGCCACCACACCACCAAACACTGCATGCCTGACTCCAACTGTAGAGAGGGCATTACGCACAAAAACGTCAAACGCAATGAAACAAATACACTATTAGTAGAAACCAATGTCATCATGTATGTCAAAATTAAATGCAAGTAATGGTGCCGTAACATTTTTAATAAATTGAATTATAAAGGGTACGTGGTTAGCTTACAGAGTTACAGTGCACAAGTGTAGGTTCAGTTTCTTCATCTACTGAGGACTGTTTGACCCATCTCTGGAGTCTCTGTCCCTGGAATTGTCAGAATCGTGGTCATCCTTGTTGTTTTCCATGGGTGATCTGTCACGTGATCCGTCCCTAGAGCGCTCCTTAGACTCCTCCCTCGAGTGATCTTCATCCTCGGAACGATCTCTGGACTTCTCTCGGGAACGATCTCTAGAGCGATCTCTCGATCTGTCACGAGAACAATCTCGGGACCTGTTCCGAGAACGATCTCTCGACCTCTCTCGCGAAGGTGAGCGAGAATATCTTCTGGAACGTCGTGGAGATCTTGAATAGGATCGCCTTCTCGGAGAATGACTTCGAGATCGGCTTCTTCTTCTGTAGATACAATAATGGTAGAATAACCAAGACAAAAGCACAAGAGAGTCCTAACCAAACCTTATTATATATGTATAAATATGTCTTTCTTTATTTGCTTAACTATTACAACTGGGTTACATTTGCAGCATTGGAGAAATTAATAGTGTAAATATATATATCCACAGTTACACCTACATCTGCTAGGATTGTTTAAAAGTGCTAGCTGCACAACGTACCCAGCTGCAACGTATCGGTCACCATATCTGATATGAGGAGGTTCACTAGGCCGCCCATACCTTGCTGTCTGAACTCTCATTTCACGTCCATCCAGCACATAACCATCCATCTTGTCCATTGCATCTTCGGCATCTCGCTTGTCTAAAAACCTCACAAATGCAAACCCTCTGGACTCCTTGGTGAAGCGATCTCTGGGTATGTAAATATCCCCCACATCACCATAGCGTTCAAATATTGGCTTCAATTCTTCAGGAGTGATTCTATAGGACAGGTTATCTACTTTCAAGCTGACCATCCCATGAATGTTAGGCGGTCTTCTCCCTCTGAAAGGATCTCCTCTACTGCTTCTACTATGTTTGTCCCTACTTCTGCTCCGACTCCGTCTATCCCGGTCCCTGTCATAGCTCCTGCTTCTTCTACGACTCATTTCCCAACGCTACGTATCCGAAGGCTAAGTTTTACCCCTTTCAGCAGCAGCCCAGACGACTAAGGCTAAGCACGTACAATCCAAAAGTGAGCATCTAATAGAATTTCTAAAAGAAGCGGCATGTTACTCTGGGCATGCGCGGTAATTCGTGCAGTGAAAATGGGGTCAAGGTGCAAAACAGGTGCCATTGTTTTTGGAGTCCTATTGCTACTTTCTTGTTATGGACACTCAAAAAAAAAGCAAAAATTAGAAATAATTACTGAGGTATGTTCATTGTGGTTTCTTCACCCAATTATTTTCTACAAACTTTTCAATATAGTCCAAGCCTGATGACTGTCTGAAAGGTGCAGAAAATGGAGATGAGCTTGTAATACATTACACAGTAAGAATAGATATTTTAAGTGCCTACATCAAATTCTATTTATATTTAAGGGAACTTTCACGAGTGGTAAAGTTTTTGATACGTCAAAGCAGAGAGATCCCTTTACCATACAACTAGGAGCTGGCCAAGTTATTCCAGGTGAGATGAAGTATTATTAAAGGACCTAGTGTTTCTAGTTTAATAAATGCACTAGACTGCTGAGACTGTTGTTTTGTTCAGTTGATTTTCTTCAGCCTTGTGTATTTGACCTAAAAACTTTAATCCAGGGATTCCATATATCTTGCTCGTGTGACACATGATCTGTTGTATATATGACTAGTTCAAGAAGGTACGATATATATACCATATGTATTTGTGCATCTCACTCTATTTTGTCGACAAAATTTTTTCTGTGTACAATTTAAACCTTTGGGGTACTAAAAATATTTTTCCCATAGGTGATTGGAGGGGAATAACACAGGGGAATAACTTTTTTAATCCATGGCTGTTACCACAGCAACAATGGTATGAATTAGTTGCCATCTATTTTATACCGCAGTAGAACAGAGTAAAAGACCGAGTAAATATTGTTGTTTTGAGGGGGGAAATGTCCAATTAATGCTGCAAGGGTCATTCCAAAAACCCTGACAACAAGATAAGTGCACTTCGTTCCTTTTCTGCCGCCTTCAAACAAAAACAGTGGTAATTGAACGAAGATATCCAGTGACGTTCACCAGACAAGACTTTATACTCAAATAATTCTCCATGTCAGTTCTTTATACAGGTGAGGAGTAACTGTTCATAAAGAAAGCTTCATAGGAGTAAAAAAAACCTAGATTTTCATTTGTAGTTTTAAAAACATGATATATCCCTTCAGTTGACCAAATATTAGCAGGAAAAATACGGAATACTTTCTTACCTCAATTTCTCAAGTTCTTTATTTAAGTAATTCAGACTATCTGAATTGTTAGTAATTCTTGACAGTAATCATTCTCACTAACAAATACAGAATGAGTACTTACCTTAGTTTTGCCGAGTAACAGTGGCTATTGATAGCCAGCTCTCAGATACTTTTTTTTTTTAACAGCCAACCAGTTGACAACAAGGACTCAGATTCTGAAAACAAAAAACCCGGGGTTTTGAAATAACATCTGGTAAAGGGTTTCAATACCATCGCAACCAGTCGCCGCATCTTACTTGGTACCATAAGAAGCTGAGAGCTCACGTATTTTTAGGAGAAAAAGGAGGTTGTGCGTGCGTTTAAAGGGCATACGTTCCAAATACGTATAACATATACCCAATTTTCAATTGTTCACCCCTAACAGTATCTCGCTCACTTCACTCACTTGATAATTATTAATCCATAGTTGTTTCCACAGCAACTATTGTCGAAGTTATTTTTATCCATTCTTGTAATCTCTGCCACTTGGTGTAGTTGCATCATTTCCCCTCTCCCGTCTCTTTCTTTCTTTCTTCCTTTCCTCTCTATCTCTTTTTTCTTGAGTCATAGATTTCCTTTTCCTCTACCTCTTCCTATTTCTCAGTCTCTCTGTCCTTCTATCCATAATTGTGGGCTTAAGTTTTGTAAAACTGATGCTAGATCAACTTTCCATCCACACCTACAAATAGTCGTCGTTTCCTTATATCGCCTCTACTGAATGTGATCTCTACTGAATGTGATCACACTTTACCCATTCAATGTGTGACGACATTTTACCAACCCAGCACATCGAATAAAATATTCATTAATACACACACTGTTGTCATCGTTACTGACTAGCAAGTATCCCACCTCACAGTGGCACTTGATGTACTAACTTTTGGAATTAGGAATGCAGTAGCTTAAGGTATTTTTATCCAATTCCTTCTACCCTCAGCGCACATGCACAAGAGGGTTATAGTAGTCATCCTGTCTGTCTGTCTGTTTGTCTGTCTGTCACACTCTGATTTTGGAGAATACTGACAATTAACAGTTGATTTAGGTATGAACTTACTCAGGACGAAGATTTTTAAGACCTTTTATTGTGCTACTTTTTTAATTTCGGGCTTATCGTTGAGAAAATGCGAAGCTTTAAGCTCCGCGGTAAGTACCAGCTTTTATGGGCAACGCCCCCTAGCGTCACGTCATAATCACGTGAGCAAATAATTTCTTGCAGCCAGTGGTGTAGTTTGATTTATGCTCAGGGAAGTTACGCAGTTGAAAAAAGTGAAGTTTCGCGTTGAAAATGCGTGTCGGTGAGTGTTTCTGGCTAGTTTAGCTTCTTCTCTTATGAAGACAGCGTTTCCATGTACCATTTTCATTGGTCGAACTATTTTGATGCCTCATTAAAATAGCTAACAGATTGCTTGTTCTTTGGAAGGAGATTATATTGCAATAGCTAGGTAGTGTTTAATAGCACTGAGGGTTCGCACCTTTGGTGTGTTTTTTTCACTTACTTTTCTTGACCCATGTATTCATAAATTCACATACCACCATCGGTGTCGACACTTTACCAGCCTGCTTAGCTAATGAATTGTTAATGACTGGTACCTTCAGGATAACCCAGCTTGGCAGGTCGGGTTCCCGGGATGTGGCCCCGCCCATAGCCATACCCCCTCCTCCAATTAATACCCAGCTTGGGGGTTGCAAGGCGGGGTTTTCCTCCGCCCAGCCCAGGCCCCTTCACAGTGAGTGAGGTTGTTAGCCTCACTCCCTGGATCATGTACTGAGTCCCCCTCTTTTGTGTTTAATCTTTCTGCCTCTTTGTCTCTACCTTACACTGTCCCCTTTCCTTTGCCCTGGGGAGGTGGATGGGAGCTTCACTATTCTTGTCTGCTTGCTGGTTAGTACCTGTATTGCCGCTGCTTTGTACTATGCCCATGCGCCTCACCCGCCCCCTTCCGTGTCCATCATTAACCTCGGTTAAGGCTCCGCCCTAACCGTCATTTAATGACTGGTACCTTCAGGATAACCCAGCTTGGCAGGTCGGGTTCCCGGGCTGTGGAGGGACAGTCAGGAGGATCCCGAACTGTCAGGATCCCATTTAAACTTATCAGGAGAAACTTATAAGGGACAGTCAGGAGGACCCAGACAGTCAGGATCGTATTTAAACTTATAAGGGACAGTCAGGAGGATCCCGGACAATCAGGACCCTATTTAAACTTATAAGGGACAGTCAGAGGGATCCATGACTGTCAGGATCCTATTTAAACTCATAAGGGACAGTCAGGAGGATCCAGGACAGTCAGGATCCTATTTAAACTTATAAGAGACAGTCAGGAGGATCCCGGACAATCAGGACCCTATATAAACTTATAAGGGACAGTCAGGGGGATCCATGACTGCCCGGACAATCACGACCCTATTTAAACTAATAAGGGACAGTCAGGGGGATGCATGACTGTCGGGATCCTATTTAAACTCATAAGGGACAGTCAGGAGGATCCAGGACAGCCAGGATCCTATTTAAACTTATAAGGGACCGTCAGGAGGATCCCGGACTACTTATTTGGAAACCTATCCCTTGTGGGATCCTGACCAGTGAGGGCAACCTTGGACATGTGTGGAGGCCCTTGTGGGATCCTGACCAGTGAGGGCAACCTTGGACATGTGTGGGGCTGTGGCCCCGCCCATAGCCATACCCCCTCCTCCAATTAATACCCAGCTTGGGGGTTGCAAGGCGGGGTTTTCCTCCGCCCAGCCCAGAGGGAAGCTGGCCGGGGCCGGCGACCCTCCCCCAAGCTGACCTGAAGCCCACCCTGACAGCCCCCATACCATACCCCACACCATACCCCCCCATACATCTACTCAGTGTTTATGTGGGGACAATGGTGCTTGCAGCACATGTTATAGGTGAGAGATGAGTGGATGGGAAGATCGAAAATTAATGAGACAGTTGGGATGCATGAGTGAGTCAGCTCGTCCGTCAATGTTGCCCAGCTGGAACCAGCAACTTTGCCACTCCCTGCAACGTTTCCGGTGCTGTTCGGATATACCTGGTGTATGCCAAGCTCTCCCATCTTCCCAATGTCCGGATCAGTGAGTCCTGCACTCCTTGCTGGGCCGCTGTTGTTGCCACACCAATTCGAAAACTACATACGTCCCGCATAGTTGCGTGCTACGAGCCCCGCCTCCTCCAGCGCCCGGCGTACAGCTGCCACAAATGATTCCCGAGTGAGGAATCGGCCATCCCGCCACGTAAATAGTGGTCCTGCCCCTGAGCCTCTAGCCAACATGTAGGACAAAACTGCTGTCACTGGACATAACTCGTTGCTGGTTGTCCCGACCACTATTGTCACACCCTGCCTAAACGGGTCTGTCTTCGATGCCTTTATCCTGACCCTGATCATAGAGGGGGCCGAGCGGTTGTCCACTTGGATATCCTCGTAACACAGGTGGCAGTCTCTGTCATGGCGTGACACTCCCGGTGCTACCACCTCTCCCGATCGCAGGAACCCGAAGAAGCACAGACAAGATACCGCCCACAACATTTTCGCATCTCTCTTGTCAGCGCTCGTGTTCCACCTCTCCCTCACCTGCCTCAGAACAGGTGGTGTAATTGGCAGTCTCTGTCTTTTCACTCCAGGTTTCAGTCTCTTCGCCCCTTTCAATATGTACTCCACCCTCGGCATCGTTCCAATTATTGGGTCTCCCAAACCCCTACTATCTGCATGTACCTCACCGCTGCCAGATAGCTTTTCATGGTCCCCGGCGCCAGACCCTCCAGGTGCAAACTTGCCAAAAATAGTGCGATAACCTCTTCCTTCACTGGGAATGGGGATGCTCCCAACCTCTGGCAGAAGTCCGCGTACCTTCGGGCACCTGAGCGGTAGGTCCTCCTGGTTGACTCTGCCAGTCCTGTCTCAAACAGCTTACTAGCTGCCGACCCCAGGTAGGTGACAGCCAGTCCAGGCGAGTGACGCACAGCAGTCTGACCGCCTCCCGAGGTACTTGTGTTGGTGTGCGGGCTGCTCCTGGTACCTGTGCAAAGAATGAGCTCAAGTTATTTCTGGAAATTGCGTCCGCTGGTCCATTCCTGTAACGTGCTCTGCCTTCACCACCACCTGCAAGTGTGCCTGGACCCAAAACAGTGTCCGCACCAGGTGCATAAGCATTTTGTCCTTACTGTATCCAGCATTAACCACTTCCACCGCCGCCATATTGTCACAGTGGGCCAATACCACTTGGCCCTTCCATTCCCGGCCCCACAACATGCATGCCACCACTATCGGCACCAACTCCTTAAAGGCTATTGATGTACCTTCCATTCCCTCTGTCCAGGTTATTTGGAACCACCTCGATTCCCACCATGCCCCACAGCCAAATGAACCTGAAGCGTCTGAAAAAATGTGCTGCCCTGGAGCTTGACCCTCTGGGTCCCTCAACATCGCTACCCCATTCCACTGCTCCATGAAAAGATGCCACCAGGCTAGGTCCGACTTAAAGGAGGCATTCAGTCTAATGAACCTCTGCCCCTTTCTTGCACTCCCTTTCAGCTCGAACATACGACGCAGAAACGTTCTGCCTGGCCTCACCACCTTGGTGGCGTGCTGGAGCTTCCCAATAAGCGACTCCAGCTCCCTCACCGTGCAGAATCGCTTTGTTAGCCAGGTCGCCACCAACACTTTCAGCTCCCGTAGCTTCGCCTGGGGTAGCCTTAACTCAGCCGCCACCGAATCCAACTCGATGCCCAGGAAGGTAAGTGTTGTTGCTGGGCCCTCCACCTTGTGCGGCGCAAGGGGTACTCTTAGCTCGTTGAAGACTCTGCGTAATGTTCTTGACCCCTCCCTGCACTCCCTGTGACTCCCCGCGACGATTAGAAAATCGTCTAGGTAGTGCAGGATTCTCTCCGTGCCCTCCCGCTTGATCAACCATTGGAGGGCGTCGGCAATTGCGTTGAAGATCTTAGGGGCGGAGCGAAGCCCGAACGGAAGTGCTGAGTCGACAAACAAACTGACGTCCCATACCATTCCGAGCAGGTGGTGGGGATGCACCAGCACCATCCGATAAGCCTGCTTGATGTCAGCTTTAGCTAAGTAAGCTCCCCTCCCCGACTCTACCACCATGCGAGCGGCGTCTTCCACGCTGACATAGGACAGCGAGCACAACTTCGGATCGATTCCGTCGTTGACACTTGCTCCCTCTGGGGACGACAAGTCTATAATCAGCCGCCACCTCCCTGTGGTACCTTTGGGTATAACACCGAACCTGCTGATCCGAACCTCAGGAATTGCTTCAAGTGGGAGGGGGCCCACCAGCCTGCCCTCCCCACATTCCTCAGTGAGATACTCCCTCACCACCTCAGGGTGTTCCCTGGCTGAACCCATGTTTGCTTGGGCTCCTCCATACCTGCTCCTCCTCCCTATGTATCCTATTCTAAATCCATCTCTGATCCCCTCAACAATGTAGCGAGTGAACTGCCTGTCTGGATGGTTCCTGAGAGCGTGACTCCAAGACTCCCACTGCAGTGGGGAGGCTGATAAGCTCAGGCAATCTGGCACCCTCCCCCCTTCCGCCGGCCTGCACCTGTCCAGTTGCAGCAGGTCTTCCGTATACTGGTATCCTACATAGGCACACAGGACACGCCCCCATATACACACATATGACTCTTAATGTATCTAATAACCAGAGTTCAATAACAAAATGAAATTAAATACTAGTTCATATTTCAATGTTCCGCATAGTAATGCAGTTAGTAGGGGCGGGGCGCAGCCCCCGTCCTGTTCTCCTGCCGGATCGGTCCTGGCCCTGCGTCTCGTCTGGTTGCTGCCTGGCAGTCACCTCCTCCGCACCATTTGCAAGTGTGCCGATACTTGCAGTTTCGGAAGGTACAGCGCCTCTCATTGTACAACCGGCACAGGTCTGACCTGCCACCACCTCTGCTTGGTCCCACATGCGACAATGCCAACACTGCTGATTCCACTGCCCTCACTCGATTGCAAACTTCTCCATCCTCCTCTCCTAGCACAAAGCATTCTCCTGTCTTGTGCCCAGCACTCAGGCAATGATCACACCTTGCTGATCTCCTCGCTTTCCCCGTGAATCAGATGGTATACAGTGAGGTGTTGACCCCACCCCACTTCTTCAATCCTGTTGCCGCAGCTTGCCTCCTGTATGCCGCATCGTAAGCCACCCAGGCTGCTCCTTCATACTCCTGGCTGGCTCTAATGATGCTGACTATGTAGGCCATCAACCCTGGGACCACCTCTGGCTCATAGTTTGCCACCACCCCCACAAACACTGCAAAGCACTGTAGCCACACAGCTATCTCCTGGACCTGCTTTCGGCCCCTTGCTCTTGATAGCTTACGACTCGCCCCTTCTCCCTTGTGGTCTGCCAGCAGCTCCGGCAGGAGTTCGTACATTTCGATGTACTCCCACCGTCGAATTCTGTCCACCAGTCTCGCTGGTACCGGGGGGAGCCCTTCACCCATGAACACACCCGCTCCTCTCCCACCTGCCGCCAGATCGCTGTACTGGCTGCCCTCAGCTCCTGCTAGAAGCCCTGCTGTTGCTTCCAACAGTGGTAGGGACTGAGGCACCTCATCCGACCCCGTCGCCGAGAGGGCACTTGTTCCCACACCTGGGGAAACCGTTGCCACCCCTGCCAGCTCCTCCGCTGAGGGCATCACTGTCCCCAGACCTATCAAAGTAATAATACCCTATTACCACTTGCTAAAAGCTACCTTCTAGGCCTACAGCCCGCCCGTGACCTTATTAAACTACCATGCCTTAAGCGTGTTACCCCAATGACGATCCCTACCAGCCCCCTAGAACTACCCCCAGTCCCGCCCAAACCCGCATAACCTGTCCTGGCCCCTTCCCAAATTAGCTATGATTTCCCCAACCAGCTCAGGCTCATTTGCCTGGTCCATCATACCTGTTGGGCTCGTTTGCCTGATACTATCGTCCCTGCTCAGGCTCGTATGCCTGGTCTATAATACCCGCCCAGGCTCGTTTGCCTGATCTGCTCAGGCTCGTTTGCCAGTTACTATCTTCCCTGCTCAGGCTTGTTTGCCTGGTCTACCATACCTGCTCCCGCTCGCTTGCCTGGAACAAGCAATCATGCCAGCTCAGGTTCTCTGCTAGTTACTACCTTACCATCAGCCTACTACATTTATCTTCCACTGGGCTCCTTGCCTGGAGACCAGCCACTTAGCGGCACGGGCACCGTTTTCCCCCGTTGCCGCCCCTCCCCCCCGCTACTATACCGTGCCCAGTTCGCATCTCCCCAATTTAGCTTTACCCGCTATTCAGCGACCCCTTACCAACCCGGACTACTAGAAAAACTCCCGCATGGCTCAGAATATTATCGAGCGCCCGATGGCACCCGTCATCCCCGGAGGGAGAAATTGTTGTATAGTTGTGCACTTACTTTCCTCCTCTCTGGCTACCCCTCCGCTTGCCGTCCGACCGGCCAGCCTCGCTATCAGAGCAGGGATTTGCATCTCCAGAGCTCTGGCCACCGCCCTCTCTACGCGCTGGTCTTCGTCGGTTGATCCCTCCCCACTACTGGTTCCTCCGTCCGCCATTGTTCGCGAGTAGTACAGCTATTACGACTAGTACAGAGCTTCACTATTCTTGTCTGCTTGCTGGTTAGTACCTGTATTGCCGCTGCTTTGTACTATGCCCATGCGCCTCACCCGCCCCCTTTTGTGTCCGTCATTAACCTCGGTTAAGGCTCCGCCCTAACCGTCATTGAATACACGCCATTGTTGTCACTTTTTTCTCTCACTTTTTTTTACCCTCATGAATGTATACACAGACCACTCTCGGCGTTATTGACGATAGTCTTGACCAATCGTTTCAGCTAATGAATTATACACACCGTTGTCAACATTATTGACAAACGAACATTTTATAAGGATACTTTGGTTGTGTGATGGCTACCAGCAGCTTGCCAATATAGTGGAGAAGCTGCATGCTGGCAGTCTATAGGCTGCAGTTCATGTTCACTGTAAATTGAACTGCTGCTTGCAGTTTTATAGAAGACGAGCAATGGGCTTTAAAAAAGCTGGGATGAAAGAACTTATTTACAACGAATCTAACCAGTGTGTTCAGGATTGTACTGGTGTATCCCTAGTAGCCTACAAGCAAAAGGGTTTTGGTCTGTTTGGGATATTTGTTGGTGCAGTATAGGGTGAGGACAGTATTTATGAACTGACTAGCAAATGCCTACCAGCACCAAGTAATCATGACAGACTTGTGGGTGTGTACCAACATGAAATGAGCAGTGGGTACAGTATCATCAATGAAATATATCATGAATGGGTTAGTAGGTATAGTATCATCAATGGGACAGAGTCATCCAGTGATCTATAGACCCTTTGCAAAAGGCGGAGCAAATTGTAGTCACACCCACTAGCGGCCATTTTGGTGCACCACGCGGAGTTTGTAGCAATGGTGATTAGTGCTATACTCAACTGCCATAATCCTAGCGACAGATCCAGAAACGAAGGAGCTAGTTTTTATAGGCTACCTAGTATCCGTCATCATCAGGGTTCTCAAGCATTCGAGCTCAGCACTGTGAGACAACAAGCAAAAATTCGGAGAAAAAACATCACTCAAGACAGGTGCTGTTACATCATGGTATGCTCTAAACACTTTCTTTCTGGTTCTCCTGCCTGTCTTTTTGACAATTTAAATCCTGACTGGGTCCCTTCAGTACATCTTGGGCATGGAAATGAAGGTCAATCAGAGCAGAGTAATGCAAGATTTGTCAGAGCTGCTTCAACAAACCTCAAGAAAAAGGGAAAGTGTGGTAGAAGAATCTGCCAGAAAAAAATGAAAGGTTGGAGGAATCTGAAGAGCTGTCAGAAGAAGCCACAGTTTGCAATGAAGAGCAACCAGTTCTGGATATATCTGGTGTTGAAACACAAAATATGACCTGTGAAGACATTGAAAATTTAAGAAAAGGACTAGAGGAGTTCTCACTGGGTGAAATATCTTTTGAAAATGATGATGGCAAAGTATTACATTACACCCCATCCATCAGAGATGTAACTCACACTACCTTGGGGTGTGATCCCGATTAAATACTTAACAGTATTATGGTGCTTGTACTGTGAATAGGTTTGTGCTCTTGCAAGCAGTGCAGTTGGATGTTGAATGAAAAATTTGAAGCAGTCAATGATAACAGTGCAGTTAGGGTAATGCTTTCGAAAAACTAGTGGCATTGTTTTTCGTACTGCATCTCTGTCAGGTCACATGATCAGAAACTTAAGCTTGGAATGGAGCACTCCAACAACAAACTCAAACTTTCTGCTCACAGTTGATGGATGTACACCAAATCTGTATGCAAGATCTTGTCCACTAAGTCCAAGCCGCAATCACATCAATGTCAGTAAAAGCTGCTTGAATGGTGTTAGTGCTTCAGGACGTCCAAAGCTCTGTGTTAGATAAGGCTTAACATACATGAGGAGTTTGGATAGTAAATTCCAGGAAGAAAGACCTGTGACCCACCCACACAAGACTGTATCCCAGGTTGTTGCGTCCCCGCTTATATCTCTACACGGCAAGGAAATGGGCGATTAACAACAAGTGGTAACAAAAAAAACTGGGACTGAGCACAAACTAGCAGCAGACGATACGCCAGCAGTTGGAGCTTAATAAAAGTGCTAAAACTGGGGCAGGACTAGTAGTGAGTACATAACAGAGCATCACAGCTTTCTTTCCAAACTCGTGCCTGGAGATTTAGTTCTGGCTGATAGAGGATTTGATATCAGCGACTCAGTGGGTTCGTATTGTTCCACTGTCAAAATGGCGGCATTTACAAGAGGAAAAGCTCACTTGACTGGAATTGAAGTGGAACGAACTAGAAAAAATTGCAAATGTACACATCCATGTAGAAAGGGTAATAGGAAATATCAGAAAGAAATAGTCAAATCTTGAGTGACACCCAACCTATTGATTTTTTACTTTCACCCAATGACTCTAATTCACTTCTAGATAAAATAGTGTTTGTTGTGCCCTTAATAACATTTGCAGTTCCTTTGTTCCATTTGATTAACTTCAATTATTTTTGTCAACACTAATTACTGCTATTGTACATTAAATTAATATAATTGAATAAATACAGTGAATCATAAGATTACCAGGACAAAAAAAAATTCAAATAGTTATACATATTATTCGTTTGATGATTTCTTTTGAATTTATATTTATTTATTTTTTTATTTTTTTATTTTTTTTTTAACTGAGGGAGTACTCTACATTCTGGACAATACCAGAACTTTGCTTTTGAAGGTCGATTTCAAACACTTAAAGTGAAACCATTGATATGTGCAATGTGGATTATCGCATCCAATCATTTCTCCATCTTCCTCCTCCTGACAATAGCAATACCGTATTGACTGATTGGTTTGCTCTTCTGCTGATGTAGTTGGTAGAGTGAAAGAACCTGACGAGGTGGAGGGTTGTGAACAGTTCTCTGACATGAAAGGAACAGGCCATGAATAATGCATTCCAAGAAGGTCAGGGAGAATTCTGAACATGAAGAATCATTGCACTTGCATAATTTTAGTAGACCAAAATGAGCAGTCAGCATAGGTTCTTTCTATGTGCATATCCTTGTTTGTCCAAACAACAAAATCACAGTAAGAACACTGTGTACAGAACAATTGACATTGCACCTACAGGAATACAAGCTGCATAGAAATTTAACCTCCTTTAGTAACAAAGTATGAATGTTCAGATTTTTAGCGAAAATCCCTGCTCACTACTTTCCAAACAAAACTCTTTTATCTTGAACTGCTTGTGCAATGGTATGATCCTTGGGGCTAAATGGACACTTTGAACAACAACAACAATTATTACACAACAAGTACCCCGCCACATACTGACTAGCAAGTACCCCACCACATAGTGGCGCTTGACATATTGCAAAGTAAGAATGCAGTAGCACAAGTTATCTTACTCAGTCATCATTCTCTACCATTGGTTAAGGTTACATAAATTTCCCTCACCTACTCTCATTTTTCTGAGCTATCTGAGCTTTTCTTCTACCCCACCTCTCCTATCTTCAGCTCTACTTCTTGAGTCATGGAACCCCTTTTTCCTGTCTTATCTCTCCTGCTTCTGAATTTCTGTCCTACTTTGAGAAACTTTTGTCTTCTATTTCGTACTTTAGCCTTTCTTTTGAACACTGACCCCCGCCCTTTTAGTTGTAATTAATCGCTTGCCTTCTCTTCTCTTCCATTGTAAAACCTACACCCCTTACCTCGCCGATTCCATCGCACGTTCTACTGAATGTGACGATACTTTACATTCTACTGAATGTGATGATACTTTACCTACCACAAGGTGTCGATACTTTACCTACCACAAGGTGCCGATACTTTACCTACCACAAGGTGCCGATACTTTACCTACCACAAGGTGCCGATACTTTACCTACCACAAGGTGCCGATACTTTACCTACCATAAAGTGCTGCTGCTTTACCAAACCGTACACTCACGAATTATTCATGAATACACACACCGTCGTCATTAAATTACTGACACACAAGTGCATTATTATATTGATAGATTATTAGTAAGAATCGTGAGTCGAAGATCAAGGAAGCTCTACACATACAGATGACACCTGACAACAACAAGTTTAACAGAGACATAGGTTTAGAACTTTCAGGATGCTGGCTGTCCATGCTGCGTGCAAATCACCCTCCAGGATATAATAAACAGTAAGCGTGCCCTCCAGAAATCTTGCTGTTTACTTTGTGTTATCATATCACCACGGAGAGTTCGACCTCAGTTGACCCCTGAAGAGGACTTCGGCAAGAAGTCAAAACGTCGGGTTAAGTTATAATTAACAATATTGGCTGTTAACTTCAGCATCGCTGACAGTAATAACAGTCTCTTCAGCAAGCTTTACAAGCTCTCCATAATTTGTCTTTAGATACTCCGGCTTAAATAGAGTTGAAAGACAAACTGGAAAGTCTTGCTTAATTGCCTTTGGCACAAAATCAGAGGAAAAAGGCTCGATCAATGATAAAATTGCAGGCTTGCTTTTACATGTACTAAGCATGGATAAAAAGTTTTCTTTTTCCTCCTGGGTGGAATCAGTAAAAGCTGGAGTGGGTGATTTTGACTTCCTACTGTCTAATTTTTTAATCATACTCTCACTTCTCTTTTTACCAATGAAATCTCATTAGGAGTAACCAGTACGCCTTCTTCTGCGTAACTGTCATTGAATCTCTGATACACACACCAGCTTCAATGGCCCACAAGAGAGATGCAACATGAGAACAGGTTTCTCCTAGCCCAGCCACACAGTTACAGTGACCAGTTACTATTTTTCCACTTGGTTATCCCAAGGATGAGTGGCTTATCACTGAGTCTCTGTGAATGATTCACTGTGTGAAATGTATATTACACATACAGTACAAGAGTATAAGTGTCAAAAAGTTACCTTAGAAATTACTACTCATGTGTCTGTGCTTCCAACTGTTACAGACTGTACATGTGTGTCCCGGACCCAGCCAGCCATAAAGTTCCTATAGCAGTCCATGCTTTTATAGTTCCTTAACTCGTCCCCACTATATGGGCTATGGACTAAGCAGCAGATACATGCATACCAATAGTGATATGGGAAATCATTGGCCACAAATCAGTTCCATCTACCCAATCCTTCATTTTGTACAGATCCAGTCCACCAATATAGCTCAATTTCTCAGTGTACCTTCTTCTCTCTGCATCCCCCTTCAACCCTGAGGAATAATCTTCCAGCAAAAACCCGCTTTTCTTTCTTTCTGAGATTTATGCTTCTCACCAAAGCCATTCTACACGCGAAGACTACGGTACACCAATATGGCGGAACATGGGCGGAGTCTATTTAAGCCACGCCTTTTGCAAACGGTCTATAGTATATCATCATCAGTGAGCCATCATCTGCTAACCTATTGCTACAGTAGGACTGTCCTACTGTAGACACATCATGTGTTGTGTTTGAGGGTACAAAGTCTATCTGGGGGAGGAGTTTATAGTGGCTAAGTTTCTCTTGCCATTCCTTGCTGATGGATTGTTGGAGGTTGGCAGATGGGTGTGTCAAATACTCTCAGTTGTTCACTTGTAGTGGTCAGGTGTGGGTGTCACTCTGACAACAGTTGCGTCCTTGGGAATTATGTAGCAGGTAAAAATGTGAGGTGAGAAAGGAGGTGTTTGTATGAACCAGTGAAACTAGAGTGCTGGGTAGGCAAACACATAAAATTGGTGAGGGGAGGAGCAGACAAGCTTGCTTGTATATAAAGGTGTGGCTTGTTCCAAGCAGATATAGGGCTTCGTTGAGGATTAGCAGAGAGGATCCACCCACGTACTAACTCTGGAAGGCCAATTCCATTTCATTCTATCTCCCACCCCATCAGAGGCCATTCAGTAGCTACTTGAAGTACCAGTAGTTCTTGACGGCAAGCTCAACTCGAGTGTTTACAATTTACAATTTATTCTGGTATAGGGTCAAGTCATATAAACCACTCACCAGCTTTGTGTGTGTGTGTGTGTGTGTGATTTGAAATTACCTTGTACTGATTTTCCCAGGTCTGATGTCCTAGACAATACCTCAGTTTGAGTTGTCTCCAGTTCAGCAATTCTATATCAAGAAAAAAACAAAGCTAGTAATAGTGCTTTCTAAGGAAAATAGGAGCCATATACCTCTTACGACTCTGTGTTACTTCATGAGATTTCTTCCATAATTCTCTTCCCATTTTACGCAGGCTAATCTATAAGAGAAATAAACCAATTAATACATTCAAAGTTTATATGAATGCTAGATTGCTGAGTTGTACTACTGTTTATAGAGTAAAATATAGATGTTGATGTGTTAACTTACACTAGTTTCATTGGTTTTCTTCTCATTCTGATTCAGTCTGGTTACATATTCCTTCACTTCGTTATGAAGAGCATCGACTTCATCCTTGAACAGTTGGTTAGATTTTTCTAAGTATTGCTCCCTTTCTTTCTTATTTTGTTCTTTTTCAGCGTAGTATGCCATGACTGTTTCCAATCTAATGTCTGCCTACAATAGTCCTTGCTCTTTTCTAATTGGACTTCAAGTCTTTCATATTATCATGTAATTTGTTGCTATGATCGAAGCATATAGAAGGAAAGTTGGCTATAGTCATTAGTAGTGCAAACAGAATTACCATTGGCCTTTTGAAGAATCGATCCAATAGAGTTAATTGTACAGTTATTAGTACAAAGACTTTGTAGGTCCATCATTTTTCCCTCACAAAAGCCTGTCAACCATTCCTGCAGTGCCTTCATATCCTTCATTAGTCCGTTTATAATAAAATCCTTTTGCTCAATAACTTCTATTGAAATACTTTGTTCTTTATAAAGCTTCATTGCTATTTCTTCTAAGTTTTTTAATCTTTCAAGACCTAAATTTGCTACAGTATCATTGATGTACTTATATATAAATTTCTATTAGACTGCTTACATCAGCAATTGTTGTGTCAGTTAACAATTTCTTTTCCAAGGCTCTAGAGTTGTCCATTACAGCTCTCTCTTGTTCCCTTTCCAATGGTTGAATTTTAGATAATAATTTACAATAATTGAGTGAGTGAAATAGTCGCACTAGCTTCAGTCATGTGTTTCCATTGCCAGTTCAGGTTATATATCAAGATCACAAGGATTGCCAATGAATAAATAAGTTTCTAACAGTGTATGCTACAAACAGAGAATTATACAGTAAGCAGTTATAAGGAGGGGGAAAAAACAAGCATTTTTTTGAAATATATTACAATAAATAGGTTATAGAACAATTTGCCCTTATCATGTGATTACTCCATGGAGAAGTGCCAATTCTGGATCTTGTTCAGCCTGGCCGGATAAAGTCACTATGGGCCCTCACCTTTTGCCAAAATGGGGAAAAAAAGTTACAAAAATAGTCAAAACAACTAAGAATAATGCATAATAGCTTCTTGCAAAGCTTTCAATCTTTTTTTTTTTTTGTGCTTTTTTTACATTGACGACACTTCTAAAGAGTGATTTAAAAAAACTCGCGTAGCTTCGTTGTTGATGTGGTTGTAGCGTATAATTACTTCCTCTGTCTAAACCTACTCCAGTCAAGTGACTTCATCGCAGCTCATGAATCATTGGTCACCCAACCATCACCTGAGAATAACTTGGAGGCATGCATCACAACCTTCATGTAGGCCATGTCTAGTGTGTGTGATCCACCAGAGGTGTAGCAGTCGATCCACATTCATATATCTGTCATTGGACTGCCCTTCTGGCACTTTGCATGGCAGCAAGGGCTTTGCTCCTCAGTCTGAAATTGCCATTTTGTTTTATTTTTATTTGTTTCATGTGGTAAGTATATACCAGTGAGAGTCTCTGGCCTGTTTTTCTTCTTCTCTTTTTACATCTACTGTTTTCATTGCTGGAGCTATATTGATACCTGCTTAGGAATAGCCAAAAGAAATTATTCTTTTGGTTTGAGAAATGATTTTGTAATAGCTAGCTGGGGTATAGTAGAGCTGGGGTTCACTCACACCTTTGGTGCTTTAGTTTTCTAATTTTGGTCCAGGCAACTCAACCACCACTAAAATACAGCAAACCTAACAATACATTTGTAACAACACAGTATAGCTTCCTCTCGTTTTCTTGTATTGAAGGTGGTAGTGCTCAGTGGAATAACCTTTTACTCCCAACACTGCAAGAATAAATTGATACACTAACAATACATTTAACATATAACTTCCCTCTAGCTGTCTTGTAATGAAGATGGAAGTGGTAAAGGTGATATTTTTACCTCTTACCCCTTCATCATCACACCACCCCTCCAATTAGTACTCAAATTCAGCCGGGCTATATGTCATGCCCTCTTCCACTTGAACCTCCTTACCAATCTTTCTTTCATATCCTATGAGACCCCACCCACCACTACGGTAGCGAGCCTCTCCACTCTGGGTAAACAGTGTGCTTAGGAATTTGAGCGTATTCAAACATGCACCCAATATAATAACAGGATAACAGGGCTGGATGCAGAAAACGAATCTAGGAGAGGCAAAAACAACTTTCTTAGATTTTAGGAGGGGCAATGAGGGAGTCTGTTATGTGTACAAGAGAACCTTGCAGTGTTTAGAAATGTGCTAAACTAGTGAAGTCAAAATGTAGTACTAACTGATTTCTAGGGTGGAAGAAGGCTTTCCTGGTGGAGGGGGATAATGCTCAAATCTTCTTCACTTAAATGCAGCCCTCTGAATAATAATCATAATGTAAAAGTTGCTAATTATTGTGTAGTCATATTTCATGAACATTTTGTCTCTGTCTAGTCTCCTGTAGCAACACACACACACACACACACACACAGTTCCATATTGGTTATTATTCATTATGTTTGTGTAATGTATGTAGGATGGGAACAGGGTCTTGTTGGAATGTGTGAAGGGTAAGTGTCTATACAAGTCTGTTGGCATCACTGTAAGGAAACATTAGTCAGGTAGGAATGCCTTCTTTTTTTTTCTTTTTTTCTTTTTAACCCTTATGTTCAAAAATTGAAAAGGATGAGGTATGTATTGACTATGAGGAGTAAGGTGGGAAACACTATTTGAGAGGGAAATGGCATAAGTTATAAAGTGTGTTCTCTCTGTGTGAGAATGGCTATACCAAATAATAGTTAGGCGCTGCCTTGGAGGGAACTACCTTTTTTAGGGTCCCGAAGACCCTAGGTTGTAGCGTCCCCAAGCACAGCGAGGGCGCTACTTAGGGCCTGAAGGACCCTAAAAGTGGTAGTTCACAACGGCTGTGCAGCGCCTAACTAATTTAGAACGTAGTAACTGCTCCTAATAACAGGACACTAAGCGCAATCGGAGAGACACTAAGTGTCCCTGCCCTCAAGGTGGGGACACTAAGTTAATAGTGTCCCTCTTTGAAGCACCTAAGTTCCTTTGTTACAATACAAAAACTACAATATCTATATGTTCTATATAGATGGTAGAACTATTTAAAATTAGGGACATATTCTTTCAGGAAAAACACTACAGTTTTGGGGGGAGAAAAAAATACTTCATTGCTTTTTCTAAAATGGGATTCCTCTCTCCCCCTGGAAATATTTGCTCTTGGATCAAACGTAACATTCATATGTATTATTTTAGGGAAGTGCGGAAACTGAAGATTCCTCCTCATTTAGCCTATGGAGACAGAGGAGTGGAAGGTGTCATTCCAGGCAAGTTTACATCTGTCAGCCTATCAGTCTGCTTGTTGTTCTAACCCCACTACTTCGTGCAATAACTACCAACTCTCTCGATTTTGTTCATAGCAACTTGCCTGCTTACTTGTCATAATCCACACACTTTTAATTGTTGTTGTTGTTGTTATTGTTGTGTATTATGATAGTCACTTTTGTCAACCATACACTTGCTTTCTTCAGTGTAATTGTGAAGACCAAACACACGTGTGCACACACACACATACCAGTGAAATAGGACAGGCTGTGATGATGTCAAAAACATTCCATTTGTTTCATCCCTTACCAGGTGGGGCCACTCTTTTATTCACCATCGAGCTCCTAGCACTCAACAAGCCCTCCATGGTAACATTCAACCGCGACATGCTCAGTCTGATAGCAGTGGTCGCTCTCGTCGGGTTTATCCTAGTGGAAGTCTTCAGGAGATACAAGAAAGAAGGAGAAACAATCAAGGAGTCTAAACGAACAAGGAAAGGCCACAAGAAGAGGAAATAAAACACATACTTTTTAAACAAATGTTTGTCTTAATGTTTATAATTACACATGGCTGAGTTATGTCACTTTGGATTATAGAGATAGCAAACTGAATCATTTCAATATAATGAATGTGAGGGGGGAAGCGGAGGAGGAAGGAGATGTACGTTGCAATGTTAAATAGTTAGTTTGAATCTTGGCACATGATCACTTTGAAAGATGTTGTTTGTGTTGTGTGCTGTCTTCCACTGTGTTACTTGACATTGGCCTATTGCCCATTCTTGCAATGTACGTGTTCCAAGCCAAGGAGACAATGTTCACAAATCCCACTCTGTACTTGAGAGGAACGAAGTAAAAGTTGGCCATCTGTGTGGCAGGCCATATGCAGTAGCAAGCAAGCAGGATGTTCACATAATCCTGGGAAAGAGAGGAGGGAGGGGTGGGAAGATCAGATCACAATTACACAATACACAAATGCTGTCAGAGATTTTACAATAGATGATCATCAAACAAAAACAAAAAAAAGGAAAACTTTTTCTAATGTACTGAAAGCCTGTTTAAATTAATTAAGAGCATAAATTATTCAGTTGCCCCATATTGATACATTCATCCTTATAATTTATTCAAACCCTCCCTCCCCCTGAATCCTCCCCTGCCAAACGTATTGCATGTAGTGTCAGTGTGAGATCTATGAGAGATGCATGTAGTGTCATAATGTGAGATATATGCATAGGTGCCAACTTTTTCAAACTAGCTTCAAGGACATAAGCCACACCCATGGCCACACCTACAAACTACACCCACATTACGTAATTAATATGATGTCATTGCAAAAAAATAAGTTAACTAGCTATCATCTGGCTGTTGATTGTGTTCCTATGGTCCTGGACCTTTAACGGCTAAGTATGTTGCTTTTTTACACTGAGCAAGCAGCTCTTCAGTGAAAATAGAGTTATAACAGTTACTGTTGCAATTGAATTTCATCGTCATCAATGCAATGATAGTGTCCTGCTTTAGACTTGGCCTTTGGTCAGTATGAATTTTCCTTAGCAAGCCAGCTGAGCAAGCACAGCTGACTGCAGTGCTAACTCAGCTGGCTTGTCAGTTGTGATTAACTGGATGCAGCACTTGTTAGCAGAGTTGCATAAAACCTGGACCAGCATCATCATCGAGGACAAACAATAGGAAAGTGATAGGTCATCAAGGACTCAAGGACTGTCCTCGACATTCGAGGACAGTTGGCACCTATGTATATGAGGGATGCATGTAGTGTCATAGTGTGAGATCTATGAGAGATGCATGTAGTGTCATAGTGTGAGATCTATGAGAGATGCATGTAGTGTCATAGTGTGAGATCTATGAGAGATGCATGTAGTGTCATAGTATGAGATCTATGAGAGATGCATGTAGTGTCATAGTGTGAGATCTATGAGAGATGCATGTAGTGTCATAGTGTGAGATCTATGAGAGATGCATGTAGTGTCATAGTGTGAGATCTATGAGAGATGCATGTAGTGTCATAGTGTGAGATCTATGAGAGATGCATGTAGTGTCATAGTGTGAGATCTATGAGAGATGCATGTAGTGTCATAGTGTGAGATCTATGAGAGATGCATGTAGTGTCATAGTGTGAGATCTATGAGAGATGCATGTAGTGTCATAGTGTGAGATCTATGAGAGATGCATGTAGTGCCATAGTGTGAGATCTATGAGAGATGCATGTAGTGCCATGATATATGAGGGATACGGGTATTTCAATGGATAGAAAACTACCACACAGGGTCAGTGGCACATCTAGCAAAATTCATGGTGGAAGGCTACTTGTGATTCTATGTGAAGACACCATAACAGGCATGGCACTGATGTGGTCTAATCTGGATAAGGCATCACAATACTCTGCCATCTGCCAATACAATACTTCCTTCTGAATGTAGTGTGGAAGAATGGGGATAGTGACACATAGATGTGATCAAACTGCACAGCCTTGCTTTGACCTCTACCCTCATTCTTGTGGCTAGAACCCTGTGGGAAGTAAGTGGGAGTCTTATCTACCACATGTTATTAGGGGAGCCAATCTCAACCACACATGATGACCATAAGGAGGCCATAAAGGATTTCATACACTATCTGACCAAAGTCAAGTTCATGAAAAGAGAGAGAGAGAGAGAGGTAGCTCACACATATCCTACAGCTTGGGTTGGTTCATAGCATAGTACAGTCACAATAAGATAATATTTTGAACCAACTCCACCGGCATGTTAGTTAGTATAGTTACATAGCTGTTTCACCCAAAACTAGTTATATTAATACAACTTACTGCTTTAACCTTCTCCTTCACTTGAATACTATTTAAGCCTCGGGAGAAGCCTACCAAAGTGAGCCAGGCACCAGTCAATACTGGAGCAAACAATAGTTGATCCGCCAATACTTTCTTTACCGCATCACTTAAAAGTTTAGTAGGCCCAAACATTCTGTCCAAGGATAGAAACCAACCCCTCAAAATAGGACCCTGTGTGTCAAAAACAAATACTCTGATGCAATGACTGAAGTCATCGCAAAATACACTATAACAATACACAAGAAATGTCTAGTCCATTTGTTCTAACCCTGTGAAAGCTGCGTGAATTTAGTGAATTTAGTCGTATAACTGCTAGTTGTTTGGAAACTATTCCCCACAAAACAGACACAACATAATTCAATTCTTCTGCTTCCCTAACATCCACACCTCCCACCAGAATGCACTAATTTCATAGATCAATTTCCACAACTAGTCACACACCCTCTACTATACTTACTACCAAATGGCTCACCCTAGCTAAATAATTTAGGGATGGCTCAAAGTTTTAGCAAAAATAAATATGAGCAGCAGAACTGCTGGGGGAAACATAAAGAAATAATGAACTAGGTACATTTCATGCAAAATAACTGACTCCTGTTGGCTCTTTATTGCATGAAAGACCATATCTCTTTAGAATTCAGACATTAGCTCCCCTTGAAATGTCAGCAATTGCCTTATCCAATGAAATTAGCATGTAATTACTACTGAGGCTTAGTAACAGATGATGAAATGTAATGCAAAACTGTAAATGGCCAGGCGAGTTAGTATCACATTCAGTGAACCAGCAGCTGGGTAAAGGGTTATGACTGCATACTGGCCACATTCTTGGCAGGCAAAGCTTGATTAAATCTGAGCTTACTGTGAAGAAAAATCCAATGGCTGTCATCCTGATGGTGCGAATAAAGTCATATCTCTTGGTCGCGTCTTTACTTTCCGGCAAAAGCTGGGCTATGGAATCGCCCAAGCAACACACCACAGCTACAATACAACACGTCTAACATGGCCTACCACTGCAGCGCTACCTACCTGTAGATGTTGAAATAGTAAGCAAAGGTCTAGCATCTAGGCTCGCAGAATAGTGGTTCCATACGACAGAGAACCAGCGCTTTCCAACCCTAATCATCTTCCTCGCCTCATCATCGTGCACGAAATCACTTCATGTGTGAATTCGATTGTTACAATAAGAAAATTTTATCACAAAGGTAATCGACTGTATGTATGATCAAATCAGTTTTCTCCTAAATAATTCTTGTCCATTACCACTTGTGTATAAATGTGAATGAACCAGACAGAAATTATTAAACATATTAGAAACAAAAAAAAGTTCATTGTTTTTGGCGAATACGACCCTAGTGGTGGCCCTGTATCACTTCTTCTTGCCAACCTTCTGAGCGGACTTTGTCGTTTTACCAGTCTTCTCAACTTTGGTCACACCCTTGATAACCCCAACAGCCACCGTTTGCTTCATGTCACGAACAGCAAATCTTCCCAGTGGAGGATACTCAGAAAAGCTTTCCACGCACATTGGCTTAGAAGGCTTCATGTTGACAATAGCTGCATCTCCTTTCTTCACCATCTTTGGATTATCTTCAAGCTTCTTTCCAGAGCGGCGATCAATTTTTTCAAGCAGTTCAAGAAACTTGCAGGCAATGTGGGCTGTGTGGCAATCAAGGACAGGGGCATAACCAGCATGGATTTCTCCTGGATGATTCAAAATGATAACCTAAAACAAAAAATAAATAAATAAAAGGGAAAAAAAGAACTTGTCAGCATGCATACCTGAGCTTTGAATTCTGAAGCCTCTTTAGGAGGGTCATTCTTGGAGTCTCCAGCCACCATGCCACGTCTGATTTCCTTTACAGACACGTTCTTAACATTAAACCCAACGTTGTCACCGGGCAACGCTTCTGTAAGAGCTTCATGATGCATTTCAACTGACTTCACTTCAGTGGAGAGATTTACAGGAGCAAAACAGACGACTGTACCAGGCTTCAAAATTCCTGTCTCTACTCTTCCAACTGGGACCGTGCCAATACCTGCAATGCAGAACACACCATAACAACCAGCCACTCACAACAGAATCATTCTTACCTCCTATCTTGTATACATCCTGCAGGGGAAGTCTGAGAGGTTTGTCGGTTGGTCGCTTTGGAGGCAAGATACTGTCCAGAGCTTCAAACAAGGTCTTGCCACTAGCATTCCCTTCCTTTCTCTCAACATTCCATCCCTTGAACCAGCTCATTTTATCACTGGGTTCCAACATGTTGTCACCGTGCCATCCCGAGATTGGTACAAATGCCACTGCCTTGGGGTTGTACCCAGTCTTCTTCAGGAAAGCACCTACTTCTTTCGTGATTTCTTCAAATCGGGTCTAAAAACAATAAATATAATTTAGTGCTCACAATATTAAGCAATTGAAAACTTGCCTGACTGTATTGAGGCTCAGTGCTATCCATTTTGTTGATCCCGACTATGAGCTGCTTCACACCCAAGGTGTATGCGAGCAAAGCATGCTCCCTAGTTTGACCATTTGAAGAGATTCCAGCTTCAAATTCTCCGGTGCCAGCAGCTACTATCAGTACTCCACAGTCAGCCTACATCCAAATTGTACACGTGCAATCAAGGTGCAAAAATAGGTTGAGTATCATGAATACCATCCCCCCATTAACACATAGCCTAATATGGATGCTGTGGTCGTGTTCATGCCATGTGAGTAAAGTCACCACAGGCCTTGCACCACCAACACCTAGACAGTGCTAATTGCAAGATGGTCATAAGCCGAGCTTACCTGAGAAGTTCCAGTGATCATGTTCTTGATGAAATCCCTATGACCTGGAGCATCAATGACAGTGACATAGTACTTGGTGGTTTCAAACTTCCACAGTGCAATGTCAATGGTGATACCACGTTCCCTTTCAGCTTTTAGCTTGTCCAATACCCAGGCATACTTAAAAGATCCTTTTCCCATCTGAAATTTATATAAAATAAAAAACAATATGGCCAAACCCCCCCCCCCCCCAATAAAATACAATAACTTCACCTCAGCAGCTTCTTTTTCGAACTTCTCGATGGCTCTCTTGTCGATTCCTCCACACTTGTAGATAAGATGACCAGTGGTGGTAGACTTGCCAGAGTCGACATGACCAATAACAACGATGTTGATGTGAATTTTTTCCTTCCCCATGGCGTCGAGCTTTACAAAATATATATGTAAAATATGAAGAAAAGTTTGATAATACAATCCTCTTAAAGAACATCCAATAAGATGGCCTCTAAGAATACTTACTCGGCTAGATAGATTGCTCCGATTGAAACAGATAAGATAACCGGCTGCACACGTTCAAAATCGTGAGAGCAGTAAAAGAGAACACAGCGTGGTATGACATGCGCATTTAACCAAGGCTAGAGAGGCGTGGGGGATCAGATAGCACGTGCTACCGGCAAACGCCCCCCACCCCCCCTCGCCCATTTTTCAATCCGATTGGCGGCGATTCGATCCAGGCATTGTACGCGCTCTTCGCGCTCAAGTGCTTCGTTACTATAGACACAGGACAAACAAAAACAACGAATTAAAATGTAGCGCACCTTCACGGCGCAATGGCGGAATTCCATCCAGTTTGCTTTTTGATTTAAATATAATTGGCTGCATGAATGGAACAGATATGGCGCTATACGAGGCTAAAAAAGCCAGGAGGGTGTACCTCTATAGGAACGGATACAGACATGACGAGCCAAAATGCATGGTGTTGAACGAAAAATACATTCGTGACTTTGGGACTTTTTTGAGCAGAGTAACCAGTGGACTTCGAGCTCCAATAGCCATTAGAAATATTTATACTCCAACGGATGGACATTTGATAAATAATTTAAAGGATCTAGAAGCTAATCACTATTATGTGGCTGGAGGAAGCGAGCAGTTCAAGAAAGTGGAGTAAGTAACTAGATGATGTGCAACGTGAATTAGGTGTTGTAGCTAATAAAGGTCTAAAAATACCAGCTGGTCATAGCTAAATGTTTAAAAGTACAATTTATGTTATACCTACAGGTATGGATCAAGGAAAAGGGAATCTCATTTACCAAGGAAAAAAATTACCGTGAGAATTTATATAATTTTAATTTTAAACATTAAAATACATTGTGGTTTACATCGTTTAGTTCAATGATTCAACCTTCCACAAAGCAGTAACTTCTTCCAGATACAAACTACCTCCAAACAGGCCACTTATCGTTCAGTAAGTAGAAATGAGTGTAATATAGCTTTTTACTTCAAATGTAATTCATTAAAAACTTCCCTTTCAGGGGAGTAGGAAGCACATAAAAAGTGCAGAGGCCCTAAGCCACGCCTATAAGCCACATCCAATTAATTAACTTCAAGACTAAATAATTAAGAGTGACAGATAAAAACATTGTAGATTATACTGAAAAGTAATTGTTCATAGTCGCAAATGCTAGTGTGTTATTGATCTGTATGAATTAAATCTTCCAAATCTTCCTGTTCCAGGTTGGTGAGGTAAACTGGGAAGCTCATAGTTGAACTACTTAATCTATCGCAACCAATCTACACAGAAATTGAAATGTTCTAATGGCCAGAAATATCTTATCTCATCAAACTAGCTCCTTTAAATAGACACAGTAAATAGTGAAGCACCAAGGGTGGGAGTCCTCAGTGGTACTATACACTAGGTAGCTATTACAAAGACCAAAAGAATAATTTGTTTGGAGTAATAGCTCATTCAAGTCGATACATAAACCTTGAGCAAGTCGATATGCAACTCATGCAATAAAGCGGTAGACGTTAATTCTATCTTCATAAGAGAAGAAGATCAACATACAACTGACACTCACTTCACCCGACGGATCCAAGCACTTCGGTAAACCACCGAGATTATAGTGTAATGCAAAAATACCGCTAGCGGCAAGAAATTATTTGCTCATGTGAATGTGGCGTGACTATAGGGGGCATTACCAACAATGATTGTACGGCTAAAAAATAACTAGCTTTTTTCTGAAAAAATAAGTCGAAACGAAAAATTCTGGCACATTAAAGAGTTCAGTGCAACATTTTGATGCTTGTTTCAATCTTCGAGAGGCTGCCATCTTCGAGATCCGCTTTTTGTTGTGACAGAATGACTGACTGACTGACAGACCAATTGAGTACTGTAACCCTCTCGCGCATGCACGCTGAATGTTAAAAATAGTACTCAATTACCAGACTGGGAGGTCCTAACTCTGAGGTCAGCAACCAACTTTACCATACGGTAACGATACTTTGCCATATCAATGAACAGTTTCAATACCAATGATCTTTATCACATCGATCTCTGGCTAAAAAGTGCAGCCAAAGCCGCTTCAGCCGTTGTAGTTCCTACGCCACTGCCTTTACCCTCTATAGTCTTAAGTTGAGTTGATTGTACATTAAATTTGAATGAAAGCTGCCACAAATCTTGTAACAAGGTATATCTATTGCACACTTCAACAAGTAATACTCAACAGAATATGAAACACACAGAAAAACTTTCTTTGGTACTTAATTTTCTATTCTTCCATACAGTGATATTTTAACAGTGATTAGAACAGAGCGTGGCTGAATACATCAATTTGATTGGTCCATTGTTTGAATCTAATTCATTTAGAATCACGCCCGGCAGCACTTAGAAAACACTTACCGGGGGCTACTGTTGCGTCTTATTGCCAAGAAATATAGTTTTGAAAATACCTTAGGTATTTTTTACCACCTTTGTGGAGCTCTGACAAATTTTGATGCTACAGACTGGCACCTTACTTAAATAGTTTCTAAATCCCGCAAATTTCCCCATAGTACCGCACTCAAACTTTTTTTAGGACTGAAGGATATGCTAAAACTGTACTACAGTGATAGAACTGAACTAACTAGTATACTGAATATTGTCTACTCATCTTGCCTCAGTGAACCTTGAATCAAGGTGTCATTGACAATGAGAATGTAGGAAGAATATAGCGTATATGAGTGTGTTTAAAATCAAGCCTCTCTTTGTTTTGTTTTGTACTTCCGTGTACCTTTGGTGAGTGCACTGTAATGTCGTAGTGCTCGGTGTTCTTATCCAGTTTACTAAACCACTATGCCAGTATGCGTTCTTGTCCTGAATGTAAGGCAAAATAGGTGCCGCACATATAGAAATAGTGCCAACTAAAACACGTGCACAGTGTTCTCCATGCAAGCCTTTCTCCCACTATAATTCTTCAGCATCCTCAGCTCAAAATCAGGGGTCAAAATATTTGGTATATACTAGTTAGCTAGTTACTTCAGTTCCATCACTGTAGTACAATTTTAGCACTTTCTGTTCTAACTGTTATATATAACTTGCTATGTTACCTTCAGTTGTTGAGGAACAACTGATAGACGAGTGTCATTATGCCGAGAACTCCAGGTGCAGTCAGTAGGTAAAGTGTAAAGTTATTGAGCATTGCACTGAGCCAAAGCATAAACTATTAGCCAATTAAAAAAACACCTAGCTATAGCTTTACCTTTTCATTTGGCTGATTATTTTTTCTACTAACTCACCACTAGCGCTATCTCCTATTGAAAGCTGAGCAGGTAGCTTACTCTTACTATTCTGCGTTGTTTGCTGCTGAAATGTTAGTGATTATTAGGTTACCAGAGGGTCTCCCATAATCAATACACAATGTTTTGTATTTTTAATAAAAGCTTTAAGCAAAAAGTATAACTTTTAAAAGATAGCTAACTGTTTCTTGATGATTGAAGTCTAGTTCAATAAGTGTTGACTGCTCATAAGATATGAAAATACATCAGTATTAGTATCAAGGGGGAAATATGCAAGTATTTTATATTGAGCAACTGCAAAAACAAAAGATTGCAATGGCTTTGTATGTAGCTCTATTCTGTTTCTTTGTCTTCAGCATATATCGTAATGGAGATGCACTCAGTGGAAAGCGTGTACTGATTCCCAGCAACATTGCCAGGTCCAGAGACCATGTATTGGAACTTATTACCAACAAGGCTCAACTCTTTACTCCAGCCAAGCGTCTATGCAGTCTGGATGGAAAACCGGTGGAAATCAATAGTGTAGAGAATGGTGGCAAGTATGTGGCAATTGAAGGATCAAAAACATTCCAGAAAGTGTCTTATTCTATTTTTGGAGGCAAAATGCCAGTTGTATCCAGGTTAGAAAATGACTATAGTTTTTTTTTGTGTGTGTGTGCTTATTTTGCTATTATGTAATATAAGTTAATGGTAAATCTATATATAAAATTCTGAAAGTTGTTCTGCTCGTTTTAGGGCAGCCAAATAGCCAGCATATTGCTACTAGTTGATGTGCTTGAGCACAAATGGCGAGCGAGCCTAAAGACTATACTATTTTTATATGAATGATTTTGACTTCTAACACTGAAGCTACTGAAAATAAGGTCCAGTTTTTTTATTTCGCATACACGGTAAAGGGATTTCAGTGCCATAGTAACAACTCTCTGCAACTGCTTGAATTGAAGGGGAAAAATCAACAACAAAACAATACACGTTTTTAAAAAGTTTTCTTTGTGATATTCTTTAGCTAAGTAGTGGTTGTAACACACAATGCTTTGACACAACTGGACATGCACCTACACAGACTTACCTTCGCGGTAGTCTAGTGGACAATGTATTTTCAAGTAAATACTGTTGCACATGGCTTATAACCATGACAAAGAGCGCATTGACTTACCACCGCCACTAACTCGAATAGAAATGGAAGTCCCTTAAGTTTTCAAGTTTTAACTGCACCCGTAAACTTCAAAACGGTAAACAATTCAATTTCTAGGGTGATACGGGTGATCGATAAACCAGAGGATTCTGTTTAGTGCAATTTGGGACGGGGTCGACCACCGAACTAACACAAAAACGCGAGGGTCAAAGTACAAAAATGCCTTACGTACGTCCATATAATCAATTGATTACATGCTCTAATCTAATAAATTAAATGGTTGCTGTTGCTATGCTTCTGGTTTTACCATCACAATTTTTTTTTATAAATTTAACCATTGCTATAGTTATAGTTGGGTATTGAGCTTTGTGCTAAATAGTTGGCGAGCGAGCGAGACACTTACAGGGGTAACACAATTGAAAACCGGGGACGTTTGTTTATCAGTAACAAAGTTATGTTTTGTACTCAGGCAATTTTTAGCAGGATATCACTTTTTTTAAGGTGATATCATGTTTATCATATTGCAGTTACTATGCAACTGTAGTATAGTTAGCTATAATGATGTGCTTCAGCACAAATGGCGAGCGAGCCATTGTAGTTACTGATACAAGGTAAAACAACTTTCAAATTTAAACCTTAATCTTATAAAAGTTGTTTTTTATCATTAAAAGACTGTATACAAGAATAACAAAAAGACTAAATATGTGACCCGCTCCGTGAAAATCGACCATTTGCAATAAATTATTGAAACGCGTAAAGCCGAAAAAAGCCGGAAAAATTTTTTTTTTCTGGATGTTTTTTTAAATTTAACAGGGGTAAGTACAAGGGTTTTTCGACTTCTGTGCAAAATTTCAGCGTTAGTAGATAGCGTTTTCATACACTAAACTTACTTTGTCTTTTGAAGCGGTCCGTGAACGAACTTATAAAAAAAACGTCATCACAGAGTCACCATAACAACTCCCGCGAAATAGCTCCAACCTAATAGTGTCGACCACTATGGCAGAGGGAATAGCTAACGCTGAGTGCTGAAAGCTTGCGCTACAACATATCCAGTTAGTGAACAAGAAGGCCAAAAGGCTAGAAATCTATAGAGAACGTGGTTTGAGTAAACAAACGGCCATTTTTCCCCTGGCAAATGTGGGCGTAACCGTGACGCGGAGAAATTTACGGACTTTAGGCGTCTTGCTGTAAAGTGATTTTTCTCGTAAAAACGAACGGTTAATTGGTGAAAATGCGTGTAGTGTTTTTGTTTGTATCTTTGCGGAGAAGCGTCAGAGAAAAATGCTTAAGGGCTCATCATACTTCCTGATAAATTTTGGGCTTACTGAAGCTAAAAATGAATTTTCATATTTTTTTTTTTTTTGCAAATGGTCGATTTTCTGGGAGCCGGTTACATATGTTTAGGTTTGGACGACATCATCAATTCCTAAAAGTACCTGTAATAGCCGTTGACCATTAATTTTTAGCTACAGCAAATATGGAATTACTTCAATTTTCCCGAGTAGTGCATTTAGCCATTTTGACTATCTACATGACCATTACTGATAAAAAATTACTCGACCACTAAACTAAGACAGAGTTTTTTGTAAATTGTGTGCGGTAAAGGGTTCTCAACACCATAGTAACACACTCACTGTAACTCTTTGTAGCTGGACACAACAAACATTTCTAGGGAATTGTAAGCCTAGACAAGCTTCTGTAGTACCAGAATTAAGTAAGCCTAAAAAGCTGCAAAAGTATTAGCTATATTAATTTTTTGAGTAATTAAATGTTGTTTTAAGATTTTTTGTGCTATTCTTAGCTCGCAGTAACTGTAACCCACAAGACTTTTACACACATACCAACATACAAGACTTACATTGTGTTCTCTTGGTGACTCAACTATTGGACATTGGATGGATAATACTGTTGCTTAGGACATATGACTATGACAAACCGTGCATTAACCAACTAACCGTCACAAATTTGAATAGAAAATGGAATTCCGGTAAGTTCATAAAACCTAACTGTAATCAGAGAGATATCCTAATTTGAAAGGGAGGAATTATAAAATTTTGAATCGCAAAACCAAAGGATTTTGTTTAGTGGAGTATGGGGCAGGGTCAACCACCAATAGAACACAAAAACGGCAGGGTCAAAGTACAAAAAATGGCATCCGTATGTCCACACATTATATAAGCAAAAAAAAAAAAATCCCTATTTTCATTTTTTTTTACCCTAGTGTCTCTCTCACTTCGCTCACTTGCCAATTAATAAATATTAATTGTTATTTATATCAGACTATTTTTCAGTTTTTCCAGGAAAACATTCATTAAAGCATCAGGGCAACCATTTAGACCACACATGAGAACTGTAAAGGGGCTAAAGCGGAAGTCAGAACCACTGGTAAAGGGAGACGTCTTAGGATTTGATCAAGGCCCATATAGTCAACCTCAGCTGATGAAACGTAAGAAGAGTATTCGTCCAATGGCAGGAAGAAAGAACAAAGAGGGGAGGGAGAAAGCCATTAATGACCTTAAATTAGGAGAGGTAAAAAATATTGTTGTTATTATTATTATTATAATAGCACATTTTCTCATTCTAGCCAATATTATGTTAATTAAAACTTAACCCGACATTTCGACTTCTTGTCGAAATTGCTATTACTATTATTATTTCAGCTGAGAATGACTGAATCATCATTATTATTATTTTTATTATTATTATTATTATTATTACTACTACTACTAGTGGTGTGCTTGAGCACAAATGGCGAGTGAGCCTCCCTAGTTATGTTACATAAAACTGAAGTATTGTCATAATGATTAATTTTAACTTGTAACACTCCAGGTACTAAAACATTGAGCTTTAAATAAATAAACGATAAAGGGATTCAATGCCATAATAACCACTCGCTGCAACTGTTTGACTAAAAAAAAAAATCAACAATAGGAAATTACTGCACAGGTTTGAACCTAACTCTATATTTAGACAATTATCCATCCTTAGTAGTATCTTGATCGCTTCTCTCACTCGATAATAAACAAATATCCCCAATTCTCAATTTGTTACCCCTGTATGGGTCTAGCTCACTTCACTCGCTCACCAATTATTATTATTAGATGTATTCTCTCTCTTTCAAAGGCTTTTTAAATTATTATTATTATTATTATTATTATTATTATTATTATTATTATTATTATTATTATTATTATTATTATTATTATTATTTAATACACTTGTCAACACTAACTCAATCATGAATAGAAAAATGCTACTGGGTTTCTAATTAGTTCATCAGTGCACTTTGTGACGTGTAGTCGCTAGTTTATTATTGTCACTACACTCAGCAAACATCACAATCAATCAGTAGCACTGTGCAAATTTAATTTCATGGTACAAGAATTCAGAATTGACCTCATTTTTTGTGTAGGATTCCATTTATGGTGGCAGCCCAGTTCAGTTTCTGGATGAGAGTTTCCGAACTGAAAATTCTCTTGGTGTGGTATACGATGATGACACTGTTGGTGCTGCCACATCTAGCAGTCATTTGGAAGCTACTAGCAGCTCAAGGCAATTCCAACAATTGACAGACTCAAACAGAAGGCATGGAAACTGGCCAACCGATGCAAATGATGCTGAACAAAGCAAGCCATCTGTTGCAGCTGCAGCAGGAACATCAACCCCTAGAGGAGCTGGGGAAAGGAAGCCCAAAGCAGCAAAGGAGAAGAGATATGCAAATGCTGATACTAGATACAGGACGGAATATTCTCAATCTAGACAACGGTCTCTCATGGCCAGTAAAGAGGAGCCTCGGGAAAGTACTGACAAAACAGAAGGTGTGCCTCGGTCCGAAAAGGGAATTTTTTATGCCAACAACACGAAGCATTATGTTACTGCAGAATATGCTGATGATGATCAAGGTAGGTCTGTAAATAATGCAAATTTATGATATATAAAGTAGATGTGCAATCAATGTGACATTAATTTCACAAATTGCGATTCTAAATCCTATTTGTAATGAGTTAAAGGTTGTGATCACGTATCTGTTATAATCAAGGGAATGCATTCAAAGCAAAAGACAGAAGAACTGAAGTGATAGGAGCAGAAATGGTTCATGAAGGCAAGGAGACGGAAGTGGACCAGCCTGTTGATCAACTGAAGGCAGAAACAGTAGAAGAAGAAGAAGAAGCGGAAGAGGAGGAGAATCATTCTGTTGCCGGGAAGATGCAGGTATGAGCATTTGTCACTCACCATGGATTTCTCCCAACGGGCTCCTCTCAATTTCATGGATTCCAAAATGCCCTCTTAATGTTATTTCAGTGTGACGCATATATTAATTCATCAAAAGCTTTAGCAATTTTGTTTTTGTACAATGTTAATTTGTAAGATGTCCATGTCAGATTTAACAATATTATATATATATATATTATATATATATATATATATATATATATATATATATATATGCACTTCGCTAACTCCACGCCCATTTGCACAGTGGGTCTAAGTTCACACGGACAACCACAGGGTTGTTTTGTGAGGGGGGAAAAAACGTCAAAAAGCTTGATTTAAAAAAAAAATTTATTGTGTGATACAAGTAAGTATAGCTAGATGAACAAGACCAGTGTATACCAGGCCCACAAAACAATTGGGCCTGGACATTTTCAAATCTCACACACTTCAAGCAAGGAAATGTGCATAGTTGCAGTTGTTGTTGTTGTTGTTTTGTGTCTCATGAAACATACTTTGACTGTATGTAGGAACATGAAAAAAATAATGAAAGGCAGATGGAGGTAGAAGAAGAGATCGTGCAAGAAAGAGAAGACGAGGAAGAGGAATCAAGAAACGAAGATGATACTCAACCAAAGGATGAGGACAAAGTAGATGATGAAAATGAGAAAGAAGAAGTGCCACATATGGAGCCCCAAGATCAAGATAGTAAATTTGTTGAAGAGGAGAAAGAAAATAGTCCATCAATGGATGAAACTGATCTTCACTCTGAATCTGTTGCTGCTGATCCTCATTCTGAATCTGTTGCTGCTGATCCTCATTCTGAATCTGTTGCTACTGATCCTCATTCTGAATCTGTTGCTGCTGATCCTCATTCTGAATCTGTTGCTGCTAATCCTCATTCCGAATCTGTTGCTGCTGATCCTCATTCTGAATCTGTTGCTGCTGATCCTCATTCTGAATCTGTTCCTGCTGATCCTCATTCTGAATCTGTTCCTGCTGAAGAAAATACACTGACATTGAATGAACCAGAGGGTACCAATGCTCCCTCAATACAGGTATCCCAAGATCAGCTACTAGATGAAAATGTTGTAGACCTACAAAGAGAGTCTCAGAATTCCAGCCGAGCTTATGTTGCTGAGACAACCCAAGTGAGTCCATTTGTACAGTCTAATACTGACAACTTGGCAACTCAGATCGTGGCCCTTTTTGTCTGTAATTAGCTAATGGATAGCCTCTTGTTTGTTTGTTTGTTTGTTTTTGCAAATAAAAACTTAAATTTATAAGTGATCCTACTATTTGTATCCACAGGATTCTGCCAATTCACTGCAGGTACCGACAGAATCTCTAAGAACAACGCCACCACCCATTATTTCACCACAGGAGTAAAGTAACATATCTTATTATCATGCTTTCTTTCTTGTTCACACCCAATGTCTTTCCTTTCTTTGGTTTCATTAAATCTGAATAAAACGCTTTTCACTGGTATACAAGAGCACCTTCATCCCCTAAATCTTTTCTAGTAGTTGTAACACAATTGTTAGCAGTCTCCAGTTTTTATGTTTTGATGGTTGTTCAATTTAATTTTTATGGCATCTAAATGTTATAGACTAATTAAATGATCTGGGAAAGAAACAAATGAGCTGATACAATTGTTCAACCTCTAACTCTAATCAACACAAGATGGCCATACATGAGCACTTACTGTATTACCTACCACAGGAGAACGAGTGTTTACTTGGGATATAGACCTTTCCCACTATCATGACTTTTATAGACTCGTGTAGCCACACCCTTTATCAAGCCGAAGGGTCTGGCTTAGCGAGACTAAATTAATACATGGAAGTATGTATGTGGAGTAGCAAATGTTACTAAAATGCTGTACATTTTTATTATGAAAGAAAATTTTTAAAAAAAAATTATATAAAGTGCACAAACAACAAATCTGACACACACAACATCTACTGATCATGAAACAAGAAAGAAATACTAATGATCTAAACGTCCTGATTGGTGCATCAGATCACTCAAAAACGAGCAATTCTCATGTTTTCATTATCAGCCACATATATGTAGCCTGAAGAATCGCATGTAATTCCTCTGGGATGAACAAACTGGCCATATCCTTTGCCAACAGCCTTGATGCAATTCAGAACGTCACCTTCCGGGCTCAGAAAAGTGACACAGTGGCTGCCAAACTCCGTGATAATGTATCTGCCATGAAAATCTGTTGTTATTCCTATGGGAGAGCAAAGGAGTCCCTTTTCAGTGTTGGTGGTGCCCAGCGTCCGGACAAGCTTTCCATCTGGACTGAATTCTTGAAGGCGACAGTTATGGTCATCGCAGATCACCAGATTGCCAGCTCTGTTGAAGCAGATACCAGCTGGGAGGTTGAATTTCCCAGGTTCTTTACCCGGGGCTCCAAAGCTTCCCTGGTAGCGGGGTAGTGGGTTGCCTGGCTTGAAAATCTGAATGCGATTATTCTTCATATCGGAAATGTAGATGAAGCCATTTACCGAACTCACAGCTACACCACGCGGGTGAGAAAACTTTCCTGCTTCGCAGCCTCGCCCACCAAAATGAAAGAGTTTCCTAAACGTGCCATCACTGTTGCGAGCATATTTCTGAACAGTGTGAGCTTCCCTGTCTGTGACCCACACGTGATTCTGATAATCTGTCGAAATGCCATACGGACGAGTGAATTCAGATCGAATCTGACTGATCTGGCGCCCATCGATATCATACACACGCACAATGCTGTCTGATGCCGTCACAGCAATTTCAGAGTCACTTATCATGGCCACGCCCCAAGGACTTGCATTGGGAAGCTGATATATCCTGGGCTCCCCGATGGGTCGGAGGAAGTTGCGCTTCACATTTAGTTTGTACGGACTTTCCTTAAGCTCCTTCTCGTCAAATCCGACTGAAATACGATTAACACCCGGATGGGGAGGTCGGTAAGAAACGGTGTATGTGCCGTCGCAGTTGTCAGTAACTGTGTTAGGTACCACTTGTTCTCGACCCAAAATCACAGGAGTTGTGGTGATTTTGACAAAGCAGGAGCCTCCTCCATGAAGAAGGGGTTCTCCTTTCTCATCTTTTGCTTGCACCACAAAAGTAGTCACTTCATCTTGCATCGGAGCCTTCAATCCTTCACCTGCAGCAGTGCTGGTTTCAAAATGGGGGACCTCACAGAGTCGTCCAAACTCGCGTATTGGTTGTAGATCATGCATGAAATCAACTGCATCTGCATCTCCGACATTAAAAGCCTTGTAAGTCTCGTACTTCTTCTTGAGTGTCTCAATCCGAGCAATAATCTCCTTTTTGTAAATCATAACTTCCGTGTCAGATCCCTTTTCGATGGTAGTCTGGGTGAACTCGGACGTGCTGTCTACTGAACTCTTCATTATTTCAATTTCTTCAAGTTGCAAGGTTATGTTTTTCTTCTTGACCTCACAGACCTGCCGAGCCTCCCCGTGGAGCTGCTGGCGACGTTCCTCGAACAGCTGCAAGGCCTCGTCCACTGCACGGTTGATGCGCATGCTTCTGCGATCCTGTCTGCGGTCAAGCTCTTCCTGGTGCTCAAGAATGGAATTGGAGCACTGTGTGAAATGCTCCTTTATGGCTCTAAGGGGTTCCATATACTTGAGCATGTCAGCCCGTTCTTTCGTGATGATTTCAGAGATGAACTTGTACTTGTGGTCGCGATGGTCTTCCTTCATTACGACGCAGTCCCGACAGATAACCTCCTTGCACGTGTAACAATACAATTTGAAGGGATCCTTGTGGCGGTTGCATATATATCTGGAATCATCACTATGAGGCCTAGACATTATCACAGGCACTTTGTTTTGCCTAATCTCTTCTAAACTACAGACGTGATGGTGGGCCAGATCTACCGTCTGCTTATGCATCCTTTCACAGAACTCACACAGGAATGCTTGGCAATCATAGCAGTAAGACACTGCTACTTTAGGACTCTCATCTTCTTTATGCTGGCATTTCCCACACATATGGAGACCACCAGAACTTTCTGAAGCTATTTGCTTGTGTACTCTGAGGTGCTCCACTATATTCTGGTAAACAAAATTCGTTATAATGCCCGACAACCCACCAGAATACGTATACGCAGACCGGCAGAATGGACATTCAACAACATCTTCTTTGTCCTGTCTTCCTCTTCCTCGTCTCCTCGCAACTTCGGATGCTTCGAGGCATTTAGAACAGAAGGTGTGAAGACAGGAGAGAGTTTTAGGTTCGGAGAATAATTCACAGCATACAGCACACTGCAGTTCTTCTCTGACGTGTTGAATAGTCGGATTCTCTAGCCTATCCTCGTCGTCAGCCATTTTAAGCATCACACGAAACAAAAAGGGGCGTTACCCTTTTTTGCGCATGACCAGCCCATAAACCCGGCGGCCGGCGGTTGTGCATAGCTAGCTACAGCACACTGCACTTGGTGTACACTAAGCAGCAACTCCAGTTAGCAGACGAGCAAACAAAAAATAAGTCTGTAATCAGTTATAAGCTATAGCTCCAGAACATTTATTGTCTGAGAAGATCACAATTAGCTATAACATAATTTTGATAAACTACTCTAAATAATCAATAGTTGTGGTTAAAAACACAACTAGCAATCATGAACATTATTTTTACTCCATCAAGATTGGACTGAATGACATATACACATATACTTCCATGTGCTGGCAATTCATTTCTTGCAGACATTTGAAATTGAGTTAAATCTAGTCTAACTTAAGAAAAAACCTTGCTTCATTGATGGGATCAAACCACCAATCTTAGGCAAAGAACGAAATTTCACAGGTATAACAAAATGAATTAATTAGATCGTTTATTCTGAAAGTTAGATTTCTACGTTAGGTAAAAAGGTTTCCAGTCTCAGCAAGTGGCGGCGGCAACAAGAATGCTGTGCATTAATTGGAATTAAGATGGACCGCGATCAAATGTTTAAGCTACCGGCAGATGTCAACGCAGCTAGAAAGGTTAGCTTATATATATATATATATATATACTTTTTACCGTACAGCCAAAAAAATATTGTACAGAAACGAACTAGAAGAGTCTCTCAGACTGGTAAAGGTGGAGGGTTGTCTCCTCAAGCAGGTGAGTAGCAGGTACACACTTACACACAATAATAATGCTATTTCTACTGTTATCCATTGACTGGGTCTATAATTCCTTGTACTTCTTAACTGCTTTTAGCTAAAGCTGTGTCCAGAAGTTTGAAGAGTCTACATGACAATCCTTTCCTGAAGGCTATCAAATCTTCAGGTGCAGTTGCATCCTCTTCATCGTCCTCTTCTGTGAGTTCTGCAGCTGCATCATCATCATCATCATCATCATCGAACCCATTCCTCAGGAAATCTAAAATTCAAACCATTATCAGTGATGGGGACACCAGAAGTGTCAGTGCAAAGGTTACCAGTAAGCCTGAACAATTTGACACTCATCATTCTAATCCTTTCTCAAAGAATAAAAGTAACGCTCCAACAACTGCAGTAGATGGAACCCAATCTACAAACAGTGCAAATCCTTTCGCAGCAAATCAAATGTCTTCTAACCCTTTCTTGAAACAACTTACACTTCCGTCCAAGTCTATGCCCAAGCAGTCCTCTGTCAAACCCAATCCTTTCTTGAGAGAACCTAAATCTAGCTCAGTACCTGCAAAAGGACCAGGTCAAGACAGTAGCTCTCTCAATTCTAACCCCTTCACGAGGAATATCAGATCCAGTTCAGACCCTAGCACTGAGTCCAATATTCAGCGCATGCTATCCAACCCATTTATAAATGCTTCTACAAAGCTGCCGTTATTTAAACCACCTAGTTACGCTCAAATTGCTGCTGGGCAAAAGCCACCTCTACAGCAGTCTTCAGGTCAGGATAAGATGAGGCATGTCCACCAGAAGCCCTTGCCTCCATCTGAAGTGACAGGTGTTGGGAAGAGTGTGTCAAGCCAGTTACATTTGAACTCTGCTCCTCCTGCTGGCCCAGTCCCTTTGATTCCTCACTTGCAAAGAGAAGAAGGTTTTTCTGGTCAGCAGTTGCCACAGCAGAGGAGGTCAGAGTTTGCGGTGGAAGGCCAAGGTGCAGTTGTAGCCCCTGGGAGTGGCATCTCTACAGCAACAGCTTTGCATTTGAAGGGTTTGCCCCAGGACATCAACAACAAAGCTGTCCTCATGGGCCACTTCTCCAAGTTCGGTGCAGTGTCGGTGAAGTGCAACACAGCCAAGATGTACGCGACTGTCTCTTTCAAGACACACGTAAGTGGTGATCACATGGTCTGAGTAGCATACATACATATGTATACATACACATGTGCTTGTTTCGTCATTCCTTTCTATGAATTAGATAAGAGTTTTAGTGCAGCTTGTTCTTTTTATTGAAACCTTTCCTAGGTGTTTCTGCAGATCTTTGGCACAAATAGTGTAAAGCAACTTTTTGACTCCTTTTATTATTTGGACACAAGCTAACCAAAACCACAACTGAGTGCTGTTTTGTTTCCGAATTAATTCCCCCATCCCACACTTTTCTCTCATGTGCGACTGCTGCCTTTGGATATACCGTAACACAACTCCCAAGCATCATTCAATTATAGACTTGGACATTCATCATCCTTTTCCATTCCCATACTTTCCATTCTAAACTTACCTCATACAAACCCGTTATGTTCTTTTTTGGTTCTAGTCATTCCCTTATATACTCTTGCAGTATATTACAGTTATGATAGTAAAGCCATTTTCTCTCTCTCTCCTATAAGTCCTTGTGCAGTTATAGTTCTTCCAAGATCTCTGCTCCCTTGGTAATAGAGATCTCTGCTTTACTATTAGTTCAGTTAGTTTTTTTTTTCCTAGTTACTGTAGTTGCTAGTCAGTTGCATTGTCCAAATAGGCTGAGCTTTAGTAGTGACACTATCTGGTGCATAGCTTAGTTCTTTGGTGATAGCTGCCTTAAAATTGAGTAGTGTGTTAAGATATCTGGTCCTTCGATTGTTTGTTTGGTTAATCGTTTCTATCTTGGGTGCCTTACACCCGTTCAACCTGCAAGACAATTCCAGTAAAACAAGCACACACATGTAATACTAGTGATGTGCTTCAGCACATTTGGTGAACGAGGTAGCCTTGCTATGTTTCATACAATAAAGATTTTCTTTAAAAAAAAACTTTCCAAGCTAGAGAAGATAGGGCTCAATGAGCTACTACATAAATGCTACAGTTTATCACCCAGCTGAGAGTTTTCTTGGAGCCCAAGTGTAGTGTTTAGCAGCACACTTCAGAGTGTTGCTAAATACTACTCTGCAAAATTCACATTTAGCAACACACTGAAATCGAGTGCATTTACTATTTTACGGCGCTGAAGGAAAGTCAGGTAATCTTCCAAGTGCCCTTATAGTCAGTTTAGTGTTGTTAATTAGTTGAAGCCGTGATCGAACTGTACTTACCGTTTAGTGGCACTGAGAAGATCTGTCTTTCAGTAACCCTCACAGTCCTCTGTGTTGTTAGGTGATTGACAGACGGGAGTTGGTCTGCCTCAAGGCTAGATACTTTTCAATGCCCAAAATGTATTACTGAATAGTCGACAAGTTCATTATCCAGTTGTTTATTTCAAGACACTTGACCAATTTATGTTAGTCACACCCTATGTGCTGGACTGAATCTTGATTAAGGTTCACCTGAAGAAGCGTCTCACTCGCTCGCCAATAATGTGTGCGTTGATTTTTAATTCTGTATTGTTAAAATAAAATAAAAAAGACTGTGAAAGAGAGAGAATACATCTAATGAATAAACATAGTTGGAAAATATTTTTCATATAATATTGCAGGCGGACGCTGCTAGAGCAAAGCAGCGAGGTAAGGCCATCTCTCCCAATCATCCTCCACTGAAGATGTTCTGGCATGCTCAGAGGACACCGCCCCAGCAGTCTCGTGCCCCACCTCCCTCAGTCACCATGCCTACAAGGGTCCCTCCCTCTGGAATCACCCAGGCCTTCAGCTCTGGTGACCGACCTGAAGAATCATTCAGTGTTCCAATGAGCAAAGACCAAGCACAGCCTTCCCAAGATACACATGAGATTCATCAAGCCAAGTCAAGTACTCAACCTAAGCTGATGATGGGACTGAAGATGGCTTCGAGAAAGGTAAATAAATATATGTATCTCTGTTGGACTGGTGGTTCACCATAGTTTTAGGAGTACGTATAATAGACGTTTTGTATGGGCACCTATACTGCCACAGCTGTTAATGTGGCCATGCTATTCAAGACTAAACTAGTCCTTTATAAATTGGTGGACTGGATGCATTTTTGTGCCCCCCCTCCCCCCACCTATTAATAACTCCCCCGTTTGAAAACTTGAACAAGGATTGAGATAGACTATAATTACAAATATATTAGGAAGGGCAAGCAAGGCATATTTTGGTTTTATGTTGAATAGAATGTGACTGCACTAATTGTATGGAGTACATGGGGTGTACGTGTCATTAATTCCTGAATTTGTGCATAGAGTGTGCTTTGTGTAAGGCAGTCTTCTGCTCGTGGGAAGCTAACCCTCCACGAACAGCTAGTAGCCGAAGAAGAATTATTAGTGTTTATTGTGTGTCTATTGCAGAGAAAGCTGATATCATATGAGGAAGACCAAGATTGGCAGCTGAATGCAGAGCAGGAGAAAGAGGAGCAAGAGCAGGAAGAGGTAGACCAGTCTGAGATGGCCGACGGAGCAAGTGGCAGTGAACATGGCAGAGTGAGGCTGAGCGTTCTGAGAGATTTGGGTTTAAAGCAAACTGGGGACGAAATGGACACTATTTCGAGGAATCCTTCTCATAGCTACTATTTGCGCTCTTTAGAAAGACCAGAGCAGCAAGTGTCCTTACCTCCTTTTGTACTGAGTCAAGGATCTACGACAGAAGTTACTTTCAATTTGAGTGGTGGAGCAAGGCCCGTGACAACTGATTGTCCTTATGCATTGCCCACGCTGTCATTGCCAGCCCCACCCACACCTAAAGGGAGGTCGGCTGGTGACTTTTACGAGGCATTGAATGCCAGGGACCAGGAAATCAGGAAAGGTCAGTGTATTAGAAAAGCATAGAAAGAAGGGTAGCATGCTTGAGAAGGAAGGGAAGCATGGTGGATGGGAAGGGAACAATGGTGAGCAAGATAGTGGGAAAAGATGTGTAATTGTTTTGAAGAGAAGTGAATATCTGCTCTGCTCTCTATCCCTTTAAAAATGGAGGTAGTAACAAGCAATGTACGTATGTGTTATTCATACTTGTTTGTGTGTCTGGTAAAGGTATGAGTCGAGAGAAGTCCTTGGATACGGACATTATTGTGGGGGTGTGCCCTGATATGTGTCCGGAGAAGGAGCGCTACAGAAGAGAGGAGACGCGCAGACTCAGCTACTTTGAAGTTCTCCAAGACGGTGAACCAAGGGTGAGTAGAACCTCATGTGCTGGGTGGGAGTGTAGGTAGGGCCTCGTGTGCTGGGTGGGAGTGTAGGTAGGGCCTCGTGTGCTGGGTGGGAGTGTAGGTAGGGCCTCGTGTGCTGGGTGGGAGTGTAGGTAGGGCCTCGTGTGCTGGGTGGGAGTGTAGGTAGGGCCTCGTGTGCTGGATGGGAGTGTAGGTAGGGCCTCGTGTGCTGGGTGGGAGTGTAGGTAGGGCCTCGTGTGCTGGATGGGAGTGTAGGTAGGGCCTCATGTGCTGGGTGGGAGTGTAGGTAGGGCCTCGTGTGCTGGGTGGGAGTGTAGGTAGGGCCAAGTTGTATGCTATTTATACTGGTGTTTATAATTATGGCATATCATGTAGTGGAATCAATTGGGATAGGCCGCACCCATACTGCTAATCCTTTTAAATTCATAGTGGATATTTCTAGACTAAGCCCCATCTCTACAGGTGGATCTTGTTATAACTCATTTCCTTTCCCACGCCACTCAGTGATGTAACAACCCTTGCTCATGTGTTTAATGTGGCTTGTTATTCCCCACATTTGCTGACCTATTGGCAGTACCTCATGTGTGTTGGTCAGTACTAATTCTTATTAGGTGTGGCAAAATAACTATTCTATCAACACAGAATTCTCTGGGTTGATAGGAACCGATACTGAAATCTGGACCTGATATCCATACCACTGGTACTGACATATCTGAACCAGTAAGACCTAATACTGATTTATAAAGAACAGCATAAATAAAGTGCGGGTGGAGGTTAGACAGTGGTAAGGTTTCAATATGGAGTTTTCTTTGACCTTCTCACCTGAGTACATAGTAAGTGTGGCTACAATAGGACCAGTGAGCTGATAGGTCAGTCCAACAATTGGTCCTCCGTTACATGTTTTATGGCACGTGTGTGTCTGTACCTGTTGGCAGAATCCCAGGGTGGACCACAGCCGTGCAGTGAAGGAGTACAGTGGCTCCGCTGCAGATAAGGAAGAGCCACTCCCACATGACCTCAGGCCGCTGGGAGTCCTCCAGATGACCATGGATTACTTGGTTTCCATAGTGATGGATGCCGGCCAAGGTAGACCGTATGACTGGTATGATTTCCTGTGGAATCGTACAAGAGGAATACGAAAGGTAGTTGGAGAGGGAAAGAAGACTGGTTAGGTGGATGGATATGCTCCGTGTGTGTGTATGTATGTATGTATGTATGTATGTTATGTGTGTGTGTGTGTGTGTAGGACATCACCATCCAGCGACTAATATCTGTAGAGAGTGTACAGCTCATAGAGAAATGTGCCAGGTAAAGTGGACTAGTAGTGTGGATTGTGGAGATATTAAGGTACTCACTTTGTACGAAACAATTCAGTAGTGTAGGAGATGGTGTAAATATCATATGATGGTGTAAAATGTTATAGCATAGAATGTGGTGTAAAATGTGGTGGTGTGAAATGTTAATGTAGTGGTGTAAAAACATGAAGGTGTAAAATGTGATGTTTGTTTAGATTTCACGTTTTGTGTGCTCACCATTTGTGTGAAGAAGAAGTGACGACCTTTGACCCAAAGATGAACAATGAGAACCTGAACAAATGCCTGCTCAGTTTGAAAGAGTTCTACAGAGACTTGAGGCTCAGTCAAGTAAGTGAACTGAAGGAAAGGGGTGGGGTTCATTTAGGAGTTAATCTAGGGGGGGGGGGTTGAGATTGAACTTGCGCTATCTCATGGGGGTCACAACTTTCATATGTAATTAAGATGGAAGAGGAGTAGAAACTTCAAATTATGTAGTTCCATGTGCTCCGCTTCCTCCTTCTCATCTTCCCCACATACAGTCATTATGTTTCTATTAGGGAGTTCAATGTCCCAATGAAGGAGAGTTCTGCTGTTATGACGTCCTTCTTCACCTCACAGATGGCAATGTTCTCAGGTGGGATTAATAATAGCAGATTGCTTAAGTAGATTAATAAGTACACACGCACACGCACACGCACGCACACGCACACATGCATATGCACACATATATTTATATACATACACACAGTATTCACACTTGGGCTACTAGGAGCTACACTGCGGTTGTCTTCCAATTTGCCTTGTGTGTGTGTACACTAGAAGAATTGACTGTCTTTGATATTCTTAGCTGATCTTTTGTAATTCACTTGAAGTGCATCAATCAATCAATCAATCAATATTTTGGTGGGTGTGGTCATGTAGTACCGTGCAAGACTACTCTCCTGTGGTCTCCAAACATCCTCTGGTAGTGTTTGCAGTGAATGCTGTACTAGCCTACGATAGCAACAACTTCATCAAGTTCTTCAAACTGGTCAGGTAAAGTACCGGTACTATACTCTCACACATGCACACTGTCAAAGTCTCGGAAGGACGGGGGAAGGACACTTTTGTATGAAACTAACAGTAGGCTAAAGTTGGTTAATTTGTGTGTTTGCGTGCAAACTTGAGGTGAACACTTGATGTTGCTGTGTGTGTGGAAGGAATATGTCAGTGTTGCTGTGTGAGTGGGTGGATACAAGTGTTATCATGTGTGTGTGTTCCTTGTTGCTAGGTCATCCTCCTATTTAAACGCATGTCTGCTCCACCGGTATTTTACAGTGGTGCGAGTTCAAGGACTGAAAGTGATCATTCGTTCTCACACCACTCTGAAGAAACTTGCGGCCTTCCCTCTGGAGGACCTGGCTAGAATGATGGCCTTTAGAGATGCCAACGAGGTAGGTGTCAAAACATGACCTAATTAAGCACTCATCACACACACACACACACACACGCGTGCTTGTACAAATGGGATATTCAGCGACTGGTTGAGATTTTGGCTTTAAACAGCATTTAAGTTGAGTATGATTTTATGATCACTTTTTACGAGAATGAAAGATGCTATACCCATAAACACTGAGCCATCCATCCATAGTGTATAGCCAGCCATGTGCCTCTGGGAAGTGATATATAAGTGAGACAACAAGAAGGCTTGGCAAATAGTGAAAGAACATCGCAATGCTTGTTAGAAGGTGATGAGAAGGTTTCGTTTCAGCCATTACTGAACATGCTTTGTAGCAACATCACTCCAATTAGATGGGAAGAGGTAAGAGTTAAATTATAAACTTAAATTAACCTGACGTTTTGACTTCTTGCTGGAGATCTCTTAACTTAAAGTTCAGTAAGGTCGAACTCTCCATGTTGATGTGTGTAAGCAGCAACTGCAAGTTAACTAGTGAGTGTATATCCTGAAGGGTGACATACACGCAACATAGCCAGCCAGCATCCAGGAAGCTCCAACCTATGTCTCCAGGAAGCTCCAACCTATGTCTCCATTAAATTTATAATTATTTCTAGTGTCAGTGGTATGTGTAGAACTTCCTTGAGCTATGCAACAATTCTTACTGGCTTTGTCTATAATCCATTTATTGGCTGTTGAAACAGATGACATGGTATTGTTATTCTTTTCTTGTAAAGGCTGCGGAGTTCTGCAGTGACTATGATCTGAAGGTGGCTGACAATGAAGTGCATTTCACTCGAGGCAAACGTGCAGATATCACGATACCGGCCAAGCCCCTCCCCCAAATGAGTGCACATTTGGTTCTATCCCTTAACAACAAAAGCCTGGGAGAGGTGAGTTGTTAAGCTATCATAATATTTATCAGTGAGAGGCATATCTATCCTATTGGGTTGATAGTTTAACACTTTATCTCTCTCCACACACTCACGTCCCTCCCCTCCCTACTAGGTGGTCAACAACAGTCCACTGCCGCCCATCTATAGCCACGCCCCACACTGCAGCTTCACCAGCTCCTCTACTGCCACAGACTACATTGATGCTGGCCACCAAGAGGTGTCAGAAGTTGCTGTCCCCGAATCTCCGCCCTACTCTCAGCAGGATGTGCAGGTGGTAGTGGATGCACTTGTTGAAGAAGAGTTGGTGGAACAGAACAGAATTCTAGTGGCAGAGTTACTAAAGGAGGTGAGGAAGAGGAAGTTATTCTTGTGTCTGTGTGTGCATGCGTGAATAGTAAGTGGTTATGGTGAATTGGCTTGAATTGGTAACCTCCTGATAGTGTATTGCTTGAATTGGTAACCTCCTGATAGTGTATTGCTTGAATTGGTAACCTCCTGTTAGTGTATTGCTTGAATTGGTAACCTCCTGTTAGTGTATTGCTTGAATTGGTAACCTCCTGATAGTGTATTGCTTGAATTGGTAACCTCCTGATAGTGTATTGCTTGAATTGGTAACCTCCTGATAGTGTATTGCTTGAATTGGTAACCTCCTGTTAGTGTATTGCTTGAATTGGTAACCTCCTGATAGTGTATTGCTTGAATTGGTAACCTCCTGTTAGTGTATTGCTTGAATTGGTAACCTCCTGTTAGTGTATTGCTTGAATTGGTAACCTCCTGATAGTGTATTGCTTGAATTGGTAACCTCCTGATAGTGTATTGCTTGAATTGGTAACCTCCTGATAGTGTATTGCTTGAATTGGTAACCTCCTGATAGTGTATTGCTTGAATTGGTAACCTCCTGATAGTGTATTGCATCGTTCCACTCTGTCACAGATAACAAGGGAGTGTTGTAAATAATTGTATAGTAAAGCATAGAGCTTTCATCCAATACAGTGTATCCACATATACAAATAGGAATCCACACTTGTTGGTGATGATCATTACCACAATCTTGTGTTATTATATGCCACTATAGGAGAAAGTTCTGGAGAGGGAGGTCCAGTCAGCGGTGAGGCGTGGTGTTTGTGAGTTTGAGGTGGGAGAGGAGGTGTGTCGAGAGCTGGTGGAGGTGGTGCAGGAGTGTGTGGTGGAGGAGAAAGTTGTGAGGAACGCTGTGTGCTCTGGCGTCATGAGAGATGTGTGTGAGCACGTGGTCACTCAGCTGGTACAGCAGGAATGCAGGTAAGAGATGGGTGCGTGGAGTGGGAGACACCCACCTGGTGGGAGGAGCCAGGAGGCGTTATCTCGCAAGCATCCTCACTGATCCTGATGCTTGCTGGGATTTCTGCTTATTTAGTGTTTAAAAAATCCCTCAAACCATATGAACATTAGTCAATGACCAAGCTTGACCACTCATCAATCAGGAGTAATTGCAGCATTTATGCTATTACGTACAGTTGTGTGTACATGTACATGTATGTATGGATGTATGTGTGTATGTATGTACTGGGGTACACCAACTAGGAATGGTATATCAACTATGTAGTAATAGCAGGAATCAGCAAGTTGGCAATTTTTAAAGTAGGTCAACTTTTAGTAGCCGATACACTATCTTCCGTCCAGCTCTAAGTGCATACACTGGAACAAAGATAGGGTAAAGGATATGGTTTAAAAAGAGGGCTTTTGGTGACTTGTCTAAGTCAATAGTTTTGTTGTGTTTGCAGTTCTTCTGTGATGGATGCTCAGCTTCTGCATGAGGTGGAGAAGGAATTGGAGGTAGAAATAACCACTGCAGTGACAGCCGCCATGGTCCCGGCTGTGGTCAGGGAAGAAATCAAGAATGCCAAAGCCAGGAGAAAACGTCAACTGGAAAGTCTGAGACGTGACTTCTTCTTGAGGCACACAGTGAAGAAATGCTGGGACAGGTAACACTTATTATTACTGGCATCACGTCAGATGGGATCAAGCGTTGATCACTAGTGTCAAATGGGGTCAATTGTGTTGACCACTGGGGTCAGGTGGGCTAAAATGTGTAATGGGATCAGGTGTGTTGATCACTAGTGTCAAATGGGATCAAAATGTGTTGATCACTAGTGTCAGGTGGGATCAAATGTGTTTATCACCAGTGTCAAATGGGATCAAATGTGTTTATTACTAGTGTTAGATGGGATCAAATGTGTTGATCACTAGTGTCAGATGGGATCATTGTGTTGTTTGTGTTGCAGATGGCATGAAGCTCTGCTAGAGAGGCATTACATGCATGATTGTGCGAAGGCTATGCCTCCCTGTCCTCCGTTTCTGACTCTCTCGGAGCAATTGGACAAACTCCTCCCACGTAGCCGCCGGAAGAGGCTCGGTAGAGCTGGCTTCAATGATGTGGATGTCAGTTTAGTGGAGGAGAACCGTTCAGCAGGAGAGAGACGACGGTATGTTACTATCTCGTACATCAAGCTAGATCATTACAAGTTCTTTTTGTTTTCTTTTGAACTCGCTTTTAATTGCTTATCTTTGTGTAGCGTTAGTTCTCTACACTGATCTTACTGCTTTCTATTTATAGTCTTAGCTGTTGCTATTTATGGTTTTATTTGTTGCTATTTATAGTTCAGCATTACTCTCTCCATTGGACTTACCTTTTATCCTACGAGACCCAATCCTCATGTCTCGCACTCCTTGCCCATGCCCCTCTCCTCCTCCTAGCATCTACTGGAAGCTGGTTTTACTGGCTCCACCAGTTCATGCTCTCACACCCAGTGGTCAGGGTGATCTCTCTTGGATATACTCCAAATTTCTATCTTGCAAGTCGGACTTGGGAGTACCCTCTCTTCAGCAGCTGGGGTCGATTCCTTCATTTCTTTTGTCCAAGTCTTCACTGCCCATGTCATGCGAGGGGCCAGAGAGGGAGTTGCACATGGCAGTATACTGGGTCACTTGTGGTCTAGCCACTCTCGAGGAGGAGAGAAGGAGTAAAGTGACACGGGGGGCGTGTGCCCTTGCCATGTTTGTGGCAGCTCCAACACACAATGTGTCTCCTGAGGTATTGCTTTATTACACTTAGTGAACTAACTACCTTTCAATCTCCCACCTTCCTAAATGTCCTTTCTAAGCTCTAGGCCTGCTATTTCTTTTGACATGACTACAATCTCTGTTGACATGACTACATCTCTGTTGACGTGACTACCATCTCTGTTGACGTAACTACATCTCTGTTGACGTGACTACATCTCTGTTGACGTAACTACATCTCTGTTGACGTGACTACCATCTCTGTTGACGTGACTACCACCTCTGTTGACGTGACTACCATCTCTGTTGACGTGACTACCACCTCTGTTGACATGACTACATCTCTGTTAACGTGACTACCATCTCTGTTGACGTGACTACATCTCTGTTGACGTGACTACCATCTCTGTTGACGTAACTACATCTCTGTTGACGTGACTACATCTCTGTTGACGTAACTACATCTCTGTTGACGTGACTACATCTCTGTTGACGTAACTACATCTCTGTTGACGTGACTACCATCTCTGTTGACGTGACTACCATCTCTGTTGACGTGACTACCATCTCTGTTGGTGTGACTACATCTGTTGACATGACTACTATACTGTTGTTATGACTATTTTTTCATCTCTACTACACTAGTTCTATTGTTATGGTAGCTTTGTCTCTACTAAATTTTCTTGTTGCAGTATTATAGGTAGCTTACATAGCTACATCTTCTTGGTAACTGTGCTATTTTGCACTGTGTGTAGGCATATATCACTGTACAGCTGGATATGCTGCTAAGTCTAATGGGCATGCCCAGTGGTAAATCCAGTGCAGCTGTTCCTCTGTTGATAATGTACTCTTCAGAACTGGAAGAAGAGAATTACTTTCCCTTCTGGTGTGCCAGCAGAACAGGTGAGTTGATTCAGCAGTGGCTGATAATTATTCTGCTTTTGTTGAATAGTTGAGTGACTTTAGGCACTATGAAGTAGCACACTGGATTATGGTGCCAAGCTTTTATATGGGTTATTGTTTTGTGTCTTTGCTAAATTCATCATGGGTATAACAGGTCACAAAATGAATGTAAAAAACAACATAGTATTTCCTAATTCATTGAAGTATTAAGTTAGATAGCACTTTACATAATGTGTATTAAGTTAGATAGCACTTTACCTAATGTGTATGATAAAATGGCAGACCATTCCAGATTTGCTATACTTGCACTAAGAGCAGAGTATGGGGGAGTTTGCCGAGTTGCCAAAAGCATTCAAAAAAAGTTTTCATTTTCTTATTATCCTTCTTTACTAGATTTGCACCCTTTTGCATTTTAGACCTTCAGTAGAATACTAAATATGTTGGAATTTCAGATAAGGTGGTATTGAAGTCATTTGGCATATGGCAGGCTATCTCTGAGGACAGACCTATTGTGTATTTGTTGTGGTAAATAAAATAACTTTTGCATGAGATTAATTTAATATATGTAGTGTAACCTTGCTTGGCCGACTCACTCGCCATTTGTGCACAAGCACATCAACTAGTAATACGTGTGCGTTATCTACTTGTGTATTTTATGTTGTTCTTATTCTTTCCTTGTTATCGTGGTACAGCATTAGAGAGGTCCTGTCAGACCAGACCTGTGTCTGAAGTCTTCTGGCTGAGACTGGACTTCAATGATAGAGGACACACTCCAGAGATAATGGAGTCAGAGGTGTGTGTGTATTGTGTGTGTGTGTGTGTGGTATGCTTCCACAAAAGCCCATTGATAAATATCCCTCCCAAGAAGTGTTTGCTCTTTTCTTTTTGGTATGTAATGTAATATGTAAAATTTCACTAGTTTTATTTTTCATTAAATCCACATCCAAGTTATGTATGTATGCGTGTGTGTTCCAGTTGACAAGAAGCCTGCGTGACTTGTGTTCCTCCTGCCCTCCTCAGCCCTCCATTGTCTTCACCCCAATCGTGGACTACCTAGAACAGTGTATGTATGTATGTGTGTTAGCTGTTCAAAGCTCTAAATGAAGCACATGTAAGAGATTTTTTCTTTTGTCTACTACTTCTTGAAATGAGCCCCCCCCCCCCCCCCCCCCCTATTGAATTGGAACCCCTTACCCAGTCAGAGTGTATTCCCCACTTTTGAACTGCAGGTCTCCACAAGTACTTTGACCCCGTGGTTGTGGAGGACTCAAGACAGCGCACTATGTCTGACCTTCCTCCCCAGTCTCCTGCTTCTCTCATTGAATTCTTCAACTTGGTATTGGCCCAAGTAGCTAGCCACGCCTCCAGGGTGGAGCTCCAGTCTATGCAGTGGCCATTGTCCAGCCACAAGGTCTCTGCCCGGGCCACTACTCCAGTCGATTGGAACTCTCCACAATATCTGGGCCGTATCAAGGAGTTTCTCACTTCTCTGTCATTACCAGTTAATTACAGGGACGTCTTCAACGTGGGAGGAAATTGGGAAGATAAGGTGGCAGAATGTTTATCCTATGTGAGCTCTTTGCTCTGCGAGCATCCAGCTGTGGGTTCTGCCGGTCAGGCTGCTCTGTTGATCCTGTCCAGGTGAGTTAAGATTGGGCAGGATGTGATAGGTAAAGGGATTTCAAAAGTAATAGTTATAGTTCTCTTTAATGCATAGGGTGTGATAGGTAAAGGGATTTAGAGTAGTGATCAGCATTCTTTGTGGGAAAAGGTTTCTTGGTGACAGTGAGGAGACACTTGGACTTGGGTAAATAGGTGCATATGTAGGAGATATCTAGACATAGTCAATAGACCCCTTGAAGTAGGTGTGGTCAATGATATACAGAAAATACATAGCAAGGTGGATATGTTTTATGGAGGGCCACAAGTCTACATCATCCAGCCACTGGGACCTCTCCCTTTCATAAGAATCACAGCCATCCAGGATATCAGCTTCTCTGAATATCATGTCTTACCATCAGCATCACACAATGATGAAAAATATCCACCCAGTAACTAACTACTTGTGCTCTAGCTAAAGTGGTCCACCAATATGGTGGCAGTGGTTCCACCTCCTTTATTACCTATTTAAAATTGCGTCACTGCAAGGGTTCTATAACCGTGTGCTGAAGATACTATCAAATGTCGTACTATATTTAATTAAGCTAACTTTAGTTTCTGGAAATTGGTCTGGTATTTAAAAGAGTGTCAATATTGTGTGTTTCTATTAATTCCTAGAGTGAACTGCATGCTCCACCAGATTAGCAAACGTGTTCAAGATGAAGCCCCGCCCATCCCATGGGATCGTGTCATTCTTGTGTGTGTCCAGGAGATTGTTCACTCTTTAAACTCTGACCTTTGGGTGGCACAGTTCTATGGTGAAGATGAGAGGGAAGTGGGAGATGACTATGATGCCTTGTTCTGTGCTACCACAGAGACAGCCATCATACACAGCTATACCACCACACCTCGCTCAAAGTAAGTGTCCAGGCCTACCCGGATCCTATGTGTGCAAGATAACGTGTCATCCAATAATGCATGAACTTTGAACTTGTTAATTGGTTTGTTTGTGTAGCTATTGATTGTTTGGCCCTGCCCAGTCTCCTCACTGTCTGAGTTCTGTATGCAGGCACCACCCACTAAACCCAATGATATATATCACTCTTTCTTTCTGTTTTGTATTTTTTTTTGTTGACAATCTGAAACCTAGTTGCTGCAAGCTCAGTATCTAGACTTAATCTATCTCTTTAGCTTTGCCTTCACAGTAGGCATAGTTTATTTATTTTATCTATCAGTAGTCACTCTAGCTTGTACTTAGCCTAGCTAGCTGTGGTTGCTAATCGTACTGCTCAATCTAAATAAATAGATTGAGCTGGTCCTTCACATTACTCAACAACACCTGCGAGGTGCCTTACAACCACCCCGCACAGTAAGACTTATCTGTGCCGTGCTGTGTGGTTGGGTAAGGATCATCAAGGTTCTGCGTATCTTGTGTTGGTTTAGGTACAAACGGCATCGCTATGTGACAGACCTTATGACCTCAGCTTCGTCAATTTCTCAGCAAGACCAAGAGAGGAAACGGTTGAGACTAGCCCAGACCAAACAGCTAATTGAAAGGTGTGTTTGTGTGTGATTTGCTGTCTTTATGTACTACTAAAGAGGTTATAGTTAACACTGTATATTAATGTGGGATTCAATATGTTACATTCATGTTTGTTGGTATATTTTGGCAGTTATGAGAACCAATTAAAGGAACGGCATCGCTATGTGACAGACCTTATGACCTCAGATTCATTAGCTTCATCAATTTCTCAGCAAAACCAAGAGAGGGAACGGTTGAGACTAGCCCAGACCAAACAGCTGGTTGAAAGGTGTGTTTGTGTGTTTTTGTGTACTACTAAAGAGGTTATAGTTAACACTGTATATTAATGTGGGGTTCAATATGTTACATTCATGTTTGTTGGTATATTTTGGCAGTTATGAGAACCAATTAAAGGTTTGGCTGACATCTTCTGGTCCTTCCATAGCTACTCCAATTGGTCCTGCCTTTGCTACACCCACTCACCCTGCCCTTGCTACACCCACTCACCCTGCCCTAACTACACCCTCTGGTCTTGCTATTCCAACCCAGCGTGTAATAACACCATCTGGCAAGTCAGAAGAAGCTGTGGATAAAATTTATTCTCTAATAAACTCCCTGCAGTAAAGTATGTAAAATCTGATAGAATTGTATATCAATGATTTAAAGATATCTCTCCCATTATTGCAGGTGGCACATGGCATCTGACATATCTGCACTCAGGAAGTCTCTTTGTTCTGAAGGCACTTGACAATATTATCATTTGTTTTTGTTTTTGTTTTTCCTCACCATCAATCATCATGTTTACGTTACAAAAAAATAATAATAATAAACCACTAAAAAGTCTGGAATTTTAGGGTTGCCACAAAAAGTATGGGAACTAGGAAAGCCACTGCTTTTAAATGAAGACCATTATTTGGTTTAGTTAAGGTATTACAGAAAGGGCAAGGTTTTATCATAATTATTTGAATTGGTCTTTTCCAATTCTTTGGTAACTAAATCCAGTACATTTGTAGGAGTAGTGTCTGCCAATTTTATTTTTATTTATTATTATTATTTTCTTTGGGGGGGGGGGGGGGGGTTGTTGGTTTTTCAGCTCGACAGGTAAAGGGTAATTCCACTGGCATGGCTGCGTCTCTGTCGAGTGGTGCGTGCTTTGTAGAAGAAGACCAGCCAATAGCTACAGAAGAAATGCATAAAAGGCTATGTGAATTTATGAGAAAGAAAACTACCCAAAATGGACTCTCTGACGATAAGTACAGCACCCTGGAACGTCTGAAACAAGCTTTGAAAAATGAAGTGGACCAGAATTCCGACGAGTGAACCAGATAGGGACTCTATCTGGTAGCGAACTGGATCTGTTTACTTGATACAGCCGAGTTTGCTATTTCGTCTGAGAGAGTCCGTTCGCAGCTATAATAGCATATATTCATTCATATTCAGTTTGTTATATTTGTTGCTGTTTACATAAATGCTGACTTTAATGGGTGCAATTAAAATGAAATAAAAATATTGCATCAGTCAAATAAATGAAGTCACATTTTAGCCATTGCTTTCACTCTGCTGAAAACTGCCACAAAAGTGTCCACAGGCTGCGCTCCCGAGAAACTCTGCTTCACTTCTGGTTGTTCTGGGAGATATATTTCAAATGTGGGGACTCCAGTAATACCTGGGGCAATATAAAAGATAAATAAATTTCCACATAAATAGTCCTTCAGTGACTAGAAAAGGATACCACACACACACACACCTTTCTGCTTGGCTTCTTTGATACCCTCTTCAAAGTCATATTGGTGTTCAGTTGAGGAGAGAGCTGCCACAGCTTGACTACCATCCAGTCCTACACGTTGGGCTATTTCCCTCAGGACATCATCACTACTCACATCAGACCCTTCCGAGAAGTAGGCTTGGAACAGAGCCTCTTGTACCTCATGTTGCTTGTCTTCCTTGTAAGCATAATCAGACAGAATGTGAGACTTCTTGGTAGACACAACTCTTCGGTTGTGGTTGAATTTAAGCCCCTATAGTGGAAAGTACCAAAGTGGATGATGATACCTGTAATGCTAGCTTTATAAGGAAAAGACAACTATAATAAAAATGGCTAAACTCTATCACGCAATGAAACTATAGAAGCTCTTCTGGGTCATACCAACTGTCTCCCCTGAGCTGCAATGGGTGAAGAATCTGACAGCATTCTCTTAGCTGCTTCTTCTCCAAACTTGAGTCGACAATAATCCAGCAGAGGAATACCGTCGTCGGGAAGAAAAGGGTTCAGTTGAAAAGGTTTCCACCGGACATTGAACTGGAAGTCGTCGCCGAGATGCTGCATAGCTGTATCAAGATACTTCTTGCCAATCCAGCACCTGAATAAAACAGTGCCAATGAACGAAGACTTCCCAAACTTAGAGAACACTTGAAATCTCTCACCAAGGGCATGCTACGTCGGACGTGATGTCTACATTGATCGCAACTTTAGACATATTACTACAGGACCGCGACAATGGAGAGAAGAACTGCAGAAAAGAACGTCCCAAAGTTCTGGTCATACATAACTAAGCAATTTTATCATCGCTAAAAATAATACTAATTCACGTTAAAAAAAAATTGAATGCGAGCAAAGTCGCTGCTTATGGAATGAAAACAAAATGGCAGTATGAACACAGAATAGTGACAGCATTATCGTCTCCGCTCTTGCTTTTGTGTTCTCTTTTTCTCCTTTTCTTTTCTGTCTTGGGCCTTTTGCTTCTGCTTCTCTCTATCCAGCTTGATTCTCTCCATCCTAACATCATGCTCTGCTTTTAATTTCACTCTGTGTAGTCTGCTGGCTTCAGAGACAACAGCTGCATTCTGATTTAGGAACAGACCTAGAATAAGTAAACAATAAATTAATAAAAATATGCACTTTTAATATAGCTTACCAGGTTCTTTTCCAGTAGAATTTAATTCTTCAATTCTTATACAATAATAGTTAAATATTAATAACCAAACCAACATTTAATGCAAATACGCAGCTAATTTGACTCATTTTTACATCAAAATATCAATCAATATTACAAGGATACTCCTCATCTGATTCAGTCATATTGTGAGAGTAGCTTCATCTTCTCCTCTGTTGTCATGCCCCCACCGCCTGAAGCGCCTTCTTGGTCAGAGACATTCTCATTCTTGGATTTGGAGGTGCTACTTTCTGGTATTAACTTCGCAGGCTGTACTGACAAGACTTCATCGGATGCTGCACAAGAGTAGAGTACTGTATATAGGAATATTACGTGACTAAAAAGTAACATGCTAGCTCTATTTCTGTCTTAGATAAACAAACACAAAGGGATTAAGTGGAAGTTTCAATTACTTTCAATAATACACTGCTCTCTCGCAACCCCACCCCCTCACAATCCCAGCACTTTTATGCATTAATTCATCAGAAGGAACCACTGTTGCTGCTGGCATTATTTTTTTATTCAATGAGTAGCAATTTTGTGCATGACCATTTCAATTTGGAGTACTGAACACACACACACACAAAGGTGAGCATAAATACCAATTAGTTCCATTCTTTATGAAGCGTGGCATTTCCCGTTTGTCTTTTACTTGGACCAACCCCTCACATTGGACATGTAGATAATCTCTCCAACCAAGTCAGCTAGATAAGGTTCTACCACTATGCCAGCATTGCAGCAAATACGCTATACCAATAGTTACTGGTTCTTAACATGTCTTTTCAGTTCTTGCTGGAATATTTTAAGGAGCCCGAGTATTCTTAATTGATAATGCCAAAGAATACTAGCTATCCTACACAATCGCAAGCACAGAGCATGCCGCCATGATCTACTCGTGTATCACTGATTGCACTACTATAGTTATGGCTACCAGTAAGGTCAGACAATGAATTTTGACATTGGGTAAGGTATCATCAATACCATTGGTTAAATCTAACACTGTTGACTGCATACTCGTGCCCAAATTATAGTAGTTAAACAGTTCATCTGTCCCTAGTCCTTGTGCATCAGGTTTGCTGTTAAAACACTCATACTTTCTTTTCTTCTTCTCTCTGATCACCCCAAACACTCAAAATTTCATCACACAATCTCTTGCAATCTTGGCTGTCATCCTTTGCACATCACACCATAGTACATACAAGAAGACAGCCTCATCACAATGTCCACGTGACTACACCATACCATATATCCTTCTAAAATTTCGAGCAGAGCCTCTTTTAATTTGTTGCCATCGGATGTTTTCATTGTATATAGAGTACCTTCAATGTAGTCTCCATAGACTTCTCCGTCAATACCGGCTTTATTGAGGCATTCTACTAGCCAATGCTGAAAGGCCATAGACAGACTTAATCTCGCACGCCAAACCCTTTACCCAACCGCTCTGCTCAACTATATACTCTGATGGGACGTCCCCAACCTTTTCCACAAAGCGGGAAGATAAAAGTCGCAAAATTCAATTCACACCTTCCCCATTAGTTCACGACCTGTGGAATTGCTTAGTAGGAATGTCTACACAACCAATTTTTTTTCAGCCCGTATCAGTAACGCAATATTTTCGGTATTGTTTCATTAACGTGTGCAGCAACGATCCAGTCATGTATTTGATGCAACGCTGTACCGGTCCTAAAACCCAGTGGTGAAAAAATGCTGCACTAAACGTATTGAAACAGTAAGATGATACAGACAATGCGCAGTAATGAGAGTAATACAGCAAGAATTCAATAGTGAAGGGAGAGCATGGCCAACAAGTGCGAGGAGAATCAAGCCACCATTCCAGATATAATTCCAGACATAATTCAGCTGGAGACTGCTGATCCATGGTAGCTATTAGTGTCTGCAATATAACAGTAGAAGTTTTTAGGCATTATTAAAATGACATATAGTGAGACAGATGTGAACATATCAAACAAGTCCTCTGGGTGGCTGTCAGCCAGAAGGTATGATACAATGGGCTAGCTATATAGTTATATATAATAACGAAGTTCACAAATTATCTCTCTCTCTCTAGGGGCTGATTTGGAAGTCACCCAGATTTCAGATTAACTTCCAACAAAAAGAAAATGAAGCCATTGTAAGTGTTTATTATTTGTATAGTGTAATATTATATTAGTTAGAGCAATGTTTATTTCTGCAGAAAAAGAAAGAAAATTAAGAAGTTTCCAGGGGATAAAGTTACTATAGGAAGGAACAATCAGGTAACAATCTTTTTAAACACAATCAATGAGCAATCAGCTACTTATTCAATGATTCACAGAGTTCTGTCACCCTTTACAAGGACCAGAGGTATACATGCAAGGAATGCACTTCAGTAAGTGTTATATCTTTAATTTATCTATAGCTACTATCATAATATCTACATTTTCATTAGTGGTTTGAAAGTGACAGTGCTTATACCAGCAATGATGTCCACATTCAGCGATGTTGTAAGCACAAGAAAACCACCACGTCCTGAAACTCCACCATCACCACCATCAGATATTTAGAACATAAGCTTTCCTGATACAGAAAGTGACTCCTAAATAATTGTAGAGCTAAGTATAGAATTGGGCTAAAGAAAAATCCACTACTGAATCTTTCCATTGTCTTGCATAGGTATGATAAGCCATTCTTTATCATTCAAGTATTATCTCTCATCTTTGTTTTTCAGAAGTACACCGGTTGAGGTTTTACATTCTATCTTGCTGGGGCCATACAAGTACTTGCTCAGACATTTGATGTCACGGCTTTCTACTAAGCATAAAGCAGAAATACAGTCAATCCTAGTTGCATTCAATTTCTCTGGCTTCAAAACACGGCTGGGGACCAAGTTAACAAAGCATTTAAAGTCATTTGTTGGAAGAGACTTTAAGGCTCTTGCAGTGTGCATTATTTATTTTTAAGCTCTATTTTAGTGACAAGGAAAAAGCAACTTGGCTTGCTCTATCTAAGGTAGGTTTCTTAACGAGTATGTTTTTGTTAAAATCGTGAAATTTTGTATCAGGTATTCAAGACGGCCTTTTGTGATTTCTTTACACGAGAAGATATTTCGAGATGTAAGAATGTTTGTGAGGCATTTGTCAAGGAAATATATGCTTCATATCCTGAATTCCGAAAGAAAGTGAAAATCCATTTAATGCTGCACCTGCCTGATAACATGCTTGGGTATGGACCCACTTGTGGATTTAACACTGAAAGGTAAATATTTCATTGTTATTCACAACTCTTATAACTGCAGAATTTTGTTTGTGTGTTGGAACTGCAGAGTTGAGGCCTTTAATTCTCTACTTCGTGCAAAAAACGTCTTTTCCAATCGGCTTGCTCCCAGTAGAGATATTGCTATTGGGTTTGCAATTATTGGACAGCTGCGATCTATATGTAGTGGTGGAGTTATTGAAACAGATGGTCCAAGGTAATGTATTTTATATTTAGTTATATTGTCCTGCATTTTGATAGGGTAGGGAAGGATCTCATTGTGATGTACCACTCACCCCAGGTTCAAGCATACCTAAATGGAATTTCTGCTAAGGATTTGTATACAGTTCTAAGCTAATATATCAACTTGGATCTCTCAGAAATGTTAGGGAGCTCGTGTGTCATCAGGTTATGTGTTGATAAATTAATATCAATGATATACATAGGAAAACTAGGGTCATATTTTACCACCATAGTTTTAATGCAAGCACCAGTCGTCTGAACCCTCAATGCCAGCTACAATTGTTGCTTCTTCTCCGTTTTTCTTTTTCATTCTAAAATAGTCTGTGTTGTCATCCTGTAACAATTGCCAAAGGAATAAATTAAAAAAAGAAAGAAGGCAGTCTACCAGTTAAGTTATATCTCTTTCAACAGACCTTTATTCTTGGAATCCAATACAGTGCAGACTCGCTTACCTGAACTTGATTATCCAAATCCTCAATTGTGCAAACTACCCAAATAATGGTATTCATGAGAAATTAATGATATTCATGAGAACGTTCATAAAATTCAAATATTGTTACAATACATTTTCTATGGATTTCACTTATCCTAAAGAAAAAAATTACGCATGTCCGTGTCCTAAGGTGTTTGGATAAGCGAGGATGCACTGTATTCGTCTAATTGTTTCAACAAGAAGCGAGTAGTTCCTAATACCATGTTAAATCTGGATACTACATCACATATTTTATGTATATGCAGCTTGACCGAAGGCCAGTAGTACTGGGACAACTGATGCTATTTCTGAGAGACTATGGCGATACTACTTTGTTAGCTGTGAAGCACACTTCCAGGTTTACGATTATTTGTACAGACGTAAAGCTCAGATACTGTAGATGTATACAAAGCAACAACCAGTGCTAATGCTGACTTAATATCAATTGGAGACTTTGTCAAATTCACAGATGATGGAGCTATAGAAGTAAGCCGGCAGTTTTTGTTCAGACTACATTTCATCACAAATATATTGATGTTAGGATGATGTTGTTGTTCTAGTGGGCTGCTTCAAGACTGAGCAGAAATCGTACTCACTGCTGTGTGTCCTACACTATGTGAGCCCACCAGTTAGCAATGAATATGATTGCCCTCTACTGACATTGTCCGACACTATTTACTGCACTTCATCGCAGAACATTAAGTATTCTGTTTCTATAATCCATGAATGTTCTAATACATGCACTTTTGACAATGCCACTGCACCGAGTAGGATGGAACAAGAAAACATTTCAGTTGATAGTCTTGTATTTACTCATGACTGGTCAAACACTTCATATTGTTACAACATCTATTGTATTTGCTAATTTTTATATTATTTTTACTTATACTTGTAATGTACTGTTGATTGTAAAAAAAAAAAAAAAAAAAGGTAAACCAAAAAATAATTTAGCTACTGAATAGCGCCTGATTTCCGATACCGTTTCAGCCCTGTTTGGTACAGTACCGATGTATCACCGGGATTGAAACATCCGCTATATCAGTATTAAATCAGCAACGAAGCCACGGTACTGAAAATCGGTTGACTGCCAAAAGTTAGTGTATCAGTCCAGAACCTACGGTATCTAAAAATTGCTGTATTCAGGAAAGATTCAGGATCATATTATTGGTTGTGTACGTGTATGCTCTGTGTTTGTGGATTTTGTAACTAAACCTACACTATCTGCTTACTACTGGGGACCAGGCATAGCTACGGGCGTTTGAAAGAACTGGTGGCAGTGGAATCCTACCCCTCACTTGTTTGCCTGAGGACCCCACAACAACATACATGATGAATGAATCATGAGCAATAAGGCTTTTGTCTTGCCAGCAAAATAAAGAGCAAAAATAAACATTACAACAAGAATTGTTTGTATTTCCTCTTCTTGCCACTTGACTGTGCACCTCTGACACGGAGGACCCTCCTCCCTTGGTGAGATTTACTGGGAGGAGCTGCACCAGACGAAGCTACACGAACACAACAACATCAGATAGCAAGGTTATCATATCCACCACTCTTTAATTCAACAGTAAAATAAAAGTATCTCCTCAGGTGAAGTTCTTGCCACTGGTTTAGTGCCCTTGGTTTGATTCGGTTTCATTAAACAAATGGAACACTTCAGTGAGAATGCCTATCCTAGCTAATAGTCCATGCAAAAGCTAAATTGTATTTAAATTTGTGCTCTAAATAGATGAAGTTGTAGCATTAACCGATTACACGCGAATAAAAATTTTAATGCGCCTTGCGTAATGCGGTCACGGGCGCACGCGAGACACAGATAATTGATTGCCTGGTGGGAGGGTGACACTAAACGAGAGAAAGACGAACGGTTGAAGATTGCCTCGGGGACAGTATTATTTAACGATAGAGTACGCTCTAGGCTATTGGGAAAGCATAAATTCGACGCTAAGGAGCTGTTCCCGACTTAAAAATAACAAAGTACTCGCACCGTTTGGCAAATACTTTTATGGCATCACACTGCGGCTCTTAGTAAGCACTCTAGTAAGGTTGGAAGTATGGTTTCATGGCTGAAGCAGTTTGCTACTGGATCATAGAGGTAAGAGAAAGTGTTTTTGTACACATCTGTCTTACAATCAGGAATAATTTGTTGATATTTATTTAGGGTGTGGATTATTTTGAACTGAGCATCTGTTATAAATTTTGTGAACAGAGAAGCTTTTTGTGTATGAAAACGAGTACATCACAAATGAATGATAGAATATTTGAGTGTATTCAGTTTGGTACTCCAAGGTGTCTTTACTTTTGGTATGCTGGTAGGCTGCATTGTTGACAGAATAGCTTGTGATCTTACTATCAAGTGCAACTGGTCATAGCATAATAGAAGTATATGTCAGAGGGCTCCCTGCAGTCTCACCTGTTATATAACAATATTTATTTTTACTTTTTGCTATAAAGAATGTGGTTGAAATTCCTGTAGAATCGCTACCTTTTAGAATCATCAATTCCGTTCTCTCGTCAGAGTCCTTGACCATCTAGTAACTACTACAGTCACTACACCCATCAGCACTGAAATCATTCTTCCTGTCATCAAACTCCTCATCACTACCACCAGAGTCACTGCCATCCTTGTCACTGCCATGCTGTGCCAGGTCAAGAATATTGTCTTCATCACTAGGATGCTGAAGTGCCAGTGTTCCACTTGCCAAGATATGTAGCTTTCTACTTGTCTTATCATGAGCAGTTATAGCTAAAGTAATATTGGTTTGTAAAAAATTATTCTGTGTACCTTTATTATTATTACTATGAAATATATTTTCAATTTATACTTTATCAGAAAGAAGTCTTATTGTTGTGAAAAAATTTACTCAACATTTTCTTATGGCAGTCTATGCATTTTATGAGCCTAAATATACTTACAACAATATAGAATCGTCTGCAATTGTGATTGGTGGCTTCCTTGACTGCGGAGGACGCGACAATGCATCAAAAATGCGTCTTTGCGTCCACTTCGCCCTACAGCTTTGTGGAGTCATCTATTTTTCCAATTTAGCCGCGTGTACGCGTCAATCGGGGTTAATTGGTTAATGTGGCAACAATATACTCACAAGATGCAGATTGATACCCCCACACGATGGGGCTGGGCTTCATCTTCTTCATAGCTGCTCCATTGTCATAGCTGCTAACAGCCCCACCCCCAACTACTACCCTCACGGAGTTGGAAGAAGCTGCAGGCCTAACGAGAGTGGAGGAAGTTGAAGATGGAACTGATCTGCTGGTTGCAGTTGACTGGGTGGGTGGGAGGGACTGATCATGTGACTCCGATTCTGACAGCGGCTCCTCAACTATCTCACCTATGTAATAGAAATATAGCACTATAGCTGATGACAAAACTAACAATATTTTAATTGTATTCAAGCAACTGGGCACAAGTTAACTCTTTATTTTATTACACAGCACATTTCCACTGATTGGAAGAACTGAATAAGAAGTAAACAACAACAAGGCCTAAAGTAACAACCAAGTGTAAATAAATAAATATTATAATATAAATATATTATACATATAATGGGCCCATTGAGGTACTTTAACACACACACACACACACACACACCTTCCTCTTCCTCTTGCAATTCACCCTCATCCCCTTCACCCTCATTGCCACTAATCTCTTCAATTCCTTCATCATCCTCCCCCAAGTTCTCTAAGGAAGCCACAGCTGCTTCATCAGGATGTGCATCATCTTCTTCCTCCTCCTCCACTTCTTCTGCTAGAATTTAAAAGAATATAATGACTGAATGTACAAGCAAGGGTGTACAAAATGGAGTTATTAGTGTAACTTATAATACAAATGAAGTTCAAGAAAAGCATATATTAATAATGTATAGTCAAGTCTTTCGTAACAAAAGCTTGATATAGTATTGTTCAGCTTGTCATTATAAAAAGACAGCTCACATTATCTTTGCAGACAAAACTCCTTGCAAGTTCTTTCTTTACAAATGTTACACAAACTCATCACACACACACACACATGCGTTCAGACATGGACAGAAAGTGAATAGTTTTATTGAGAATGTGGATGAACACGGCAGTTTAGTAAAAACCCAAGAAATCATTTACTTTTATTTTATTGACACCTTACCTGATATATGTGAAGAGACGGTAGCCAGAGAGCTCTCCATCAACTGAGGCACCATGTTGGTAGGCTGCTCTGCTGGTGTGCTAGGCAAGGTCTGGGCTCCTTGCTGGGCTGCGGCCAATTGCTTGTACTCTTGTAGAATGGGCGTGTGAGGGACGACACCATCACCCCTTGGCACTTCTATACCCTGTCACACACACACATAAGGCAGCTGGTTGTAACCATGTCCTGGATGATACTTTAGCTATTACATGATCTCAAACCACACCCTATACTAAAGAATGGCATCCTCCAACTGTTAAAACTGTAGTATCTGATAAATATGACATGTCTCAAGAATTTCTGTCCAAACTGTAATTGGTCACTGTTCCATTGCAGGGATCTAACATGTGGTGGTACAGAATGTGTTAGTAATGGAACTCGCAATAGAATGATAGTGGAATTTTGAGCATCTTATGAAAACATTTCTGAGCACAGTTAATGACACAAATTACCACTCAAAGTCTCGAAGAACATTTATGGCTATCAAGTTTGCAGTAAAAAAAAAAAAAAAAAAAAAAAAAAAAATGCTTTCTCTATGTAGCTGGGTTTGAATAAGTAGTCAAAAATTGCTATCCTTCCCCCCCAATAAAATGCAATTATTCAGAGAACAATGACTTTATTATCATCAACTAACTTAACTACAACACTCACTGGAATAGAAGTCTGTCGCTCTCCGAACCTGATGGTGTGAAATTTTCTGTTGCTGTAAGAAGAAAAGAATAGCAATAACTAACATAAGGCTATCAAGCAGAAGCTTGTTTCAATAGGTTCCATGAATGATGCCACTTGTGATGCTGAAAATGATGAACAGGCGAAACGTGTGGGATTTTATAATGCATATTAATGAGGTTTAGTACGTTACTTCTGTTTGCATAAATTGGCTTTTTGAGAGCAAATATTTTAACGGCAGTGTTGTGTTGTTTATCAGCTACAGCATACTGTTCAAAGAAACAACTCCCACAGCTAAAATGGATATGCCTACGTAGCAGCTTTATATCAACCATTCTCTCAGCTCCTTTCTTCAGAAATGCTTTAACAAAGTCTAATTGGTAAAAGGTGGACACTATACCTTGGGATAGCCATAGAAGTTGGCCTCTGTGCGGCTTGAAAGGGCATTGGCCTAATCTCAATGCTGGTCTCATCCTCTGGCAAGTACTGTTCTTCCTCCTGGTCAGGCTCTGAGGCTGGGGCATCTTGGGATGAGCCATCCACCTGATCCTCATCTCCGCCATCATTGTAATCTCCATTACCACCATCTTCCTCTTGATCGTCTTCTCCCTCTTCCTTCTCTTCACCTCCAGCTTCTCCTTCGTCACCACTTTCATCGTCATCTTTCTAAGTCACAGACACCACAACAACAACGTCATGCCGACACAATTCCATTTAGAGCACACTACAATTAGGGTTTCCATAGTATTCTATATAAAGCACCACTAGTGTGAACCCTCAGCATGTCAAATAGTTAATGAAACAGAATATTCAGGTGAGTAAGTACTGGAATGAGTGTGGTATAGCATTATTGCTAAGTTTTCTGGGTGGGTTTTATTTTTATTTTTAAATAGAACAATAACATTTCCTTCAAAGACTGCACAAACACAATAACTACACATCATACGTCTATTTCCTTCAAGGACTGTAATGATTGGATAAGAAGAGTTGATACGAACCATCAGTAATTCCACAAATGCAGTCAGTACAAGATTTACACTAGCCAGGGCAGAAGGCAGAGGAGAGTGTAATTCATGTACCGAAGGTGGTGCAACAGAATTGTACATTGGCATTTTAAAGAGAAGAGAGAGAGACATAGATGTCCAGAAACGCTGTAAATTGTCCTTCCCATCCCACAGTCCCATGGGACAGTGGGACATTCCATGGGATGTCCACCTGTCCCTCTACAGATGCGTGTGTGTCCCACTGTCCATCCCATCCAATGGTCCCATGGGACAGTGGGATTGTCCATTACATCCCACGGTCCCATGGGACAGTGGGACATTCCATGGGATGTCCACCTGTCCCTCTACAGATGCGTGTGTGTCCCACTGTCCATCCCATTTCATGGTCCCATGGGACAGTGGGATTGTCCATCGCAACCCATGGTCCCATGGGACAGTGGGACATTCAGATGTCCACATGTCCCTCTTACAGATACTCCCACTGTTCATTCCATTCTATCCCATGAAAGTATTGTCACAATGAACACTTAGAGTCAAGCTAGAGCGCACGCGCGAAGTGCGTGGCGCGATTAGCGGAGCGCCAAAGGCGCAACGACACACTTTGACAAACCGACTGAGCAAAGCGAAGGAGGTGTCATGGCTAGGTTTAATACGCAAGAAAGGGTAATTGCTGACAAGGTTACAAGTATGTTATTGATACAAATATTAATAAAAACCACTCATTATCATTACAAATGTTACACGCAATCTATTTCACAGACCCATGGGACCGTGGGATGGGATGGACAGTAAGATATTCATGTGTCAGTGAGAGGGACAGGTGGACATTCTGTGGAATGTCCCACGATCCCATGGGACCGTGGGATGGGATGGACAGTAGGACACATGCATCTGTAGAGGGACAGGTGGATATCCCATGGAATGTCCCACAATCCCATGGGACCGTGGGATGGGATGGACAGTAGGACACATGCATCTGTAGAGGGACAGGTGGATATCCCATGGAATGTCCCACAATCCCATGGGACCGTGGGATGGGATGGACAGTAGGACACATGCATCTGTAGAGGGACAGGTGGACATCCCATGGAAAGTCCCATGGGGCTGTGGGATAGGATGGACAATCCCATGATCCCATGGGACTGTGGGATGGGATGGACAATTTACGGCATTTCTGGACAGCCCTCTTTTTTTTTTTGTATCCTAGAGTTAGTCTACATATCCGTCCTGTTGTGTACGTATAAGTCTCGAGTAATATTAAAAACAACAACAACTACCTATTTGACGAGCACAGCGGCCGAGTGTAGACCCTGGTGGAAGTGGATACTGAAGTTAATCAGCAGAATGAATAAAGGCCCTTTCTAGCTCCACTGTCCTGTGGAGGCTACCCTCTACTCCTGAGGTCCCTCCACAGCAACAATAAAGTGCAACTCGAATGATCAGAATCCCAGATCTCAAGGGAAAAATAAACACCTACGAGGAGGTGTGTATGATATTTATTAATTTGCAATCGAAAATCAGATTGGATGGTTTGAATAAACCACGGTACAAACATAAGGCTGACTATCACTCAACACTAAGAATTATTCGTGGTTTGTTCTCTGGAAGTTAGGTTGATTTTGTATGGCACATACAGTATTAGAGAAGTCTATACAAAATAGAATACACTGTACTCTCTGACATGTTGAACTTACACTAGCACATAAACTCAAATTATATAACATGAAAAAAATTCCACTGTTATATGTAATAACTTACCACATTAGAGAATTCTCCCATATCTTCCCCTTCTTCCTCCTCCTCATCATCTTCTTCTTCTTCCTCCTCCTCCTCCTCTTCACTACTGCTGCCAATGACTATCACATCATCATCCTGTACACAATGTATCACACAAACACTTTTACTTAGACTTCAGATAATAGTATTGCTTGGTACGCATAGTTGCTCTTAGCACTAAATTACTTCACCAAAACTCACAATCTATAAGAACATTGATCCTACAGAGACCTACTCACAACCTATCCACACATAATACTCTTAATAAATTATTACTTATAGTAGTGGGCTTGAGAGGACTATGGTGGTGAGCAAGCGAACCTAGCAAGAAGTACGTACAATTTCAATTAGAATTTTAAGTGGTAATGGTCATCAATACGTTTCTTATTGTTACATATACATGTACATACTAAGAACTGACAGCATCTAGGTAAACTCCCACCCACACATGGTGGAGTACAACAACGTCACATAGATGGGAAGCGGGAGCCAAAATCACTCATAATACAACCTTGCAGCCATAAGGAAAGCTTTTTATGTCACCGAACCAAAACCAGAAACATTTACACTTTTACACTAGAAGGGCAAATACACACATGCAATATCTAAGAGAGCTTTGTGTGTTCACCTTGCTCACTCGCTTGCCAAACCACCCAGCCACGCCCACATTTTTGCAAATTAGATTGCATTATACCTTCTTTGATGCTTGCGTATCCGGCATCAAGGAGCTGCTGGGTGACACCTGTGCCCGCTGGACCAGTCTGATGTGCCTCTTTTTACTCGAAGGAGGCTCCAGACTGCTTCCTGGCTCTTCCCTATCATCATCCGTACCAGCCACACATTCTTCTTCTCCCTCGTCACTCTCTCTCTTCCTCTTCATGGATCCAGTACTCGTGATAGGCCATTGGACTGTCTGATCTTCGCTGGTCCCCACTCTACCTCGATTCACGGCTGAACTCCTTTCAACATCTGCTTGGGGAGTGGGTTCACTGATGCTCCCACTAATGCTGCCTGCACTGCTACTACTGCTGCTGTTGGAGAGGACCTGAGAAGAGACTGAAACAGTGGAAGTGTCTGAAGATGAGGTGAAGCTGACAGTGGTCGGGCCAACAGTTTGGGTGTTGAATGGGAGAACTGTCGTGGCAACACGACCACTGGACGATGTGATGGCGAGTCTGAGGGTGTCGCCAGAGCTGGTCGTTGCCATGCTGCTTGTGGACAACGAGGTCGGAGCTACAACCATATGGGAGGGAGATTCGCTGGACGATAAAACAGGAGAAGCTGGGGCAACCGCTGACAGAGCCGGGGAAGAAGTGGGTGGGGACATGCGCACGGCCGCAACTGGGGTTGTTGAGATTCGCAAATTCATGCCTGATTGCCCCGCCTCATTGAAAGGCATGAGAGCACCTGGCGGAGTGGTATTAGTGGACGGAAATGACTGGCTTGAGGAGACACTCTGATTATTCATGGGGGTGACAATAGACCGAGGGGGCTGTGATAATTCTGCCCCTTGAACTTGGGGGCTCATAGATCCAGTAGGAACAAGTATCTGGGGGGATGTCGAGCGTACAAAGACAGTAGCAGCCGCAGCAGTGGAGCTGGGGTGTTGTGAAGTTGTCGTGTTCGGTATCAAGTGTTGGGAAGTCACCATAGTGGGCGTGACATGAGCAGTGGGTGCAGAAGTGGTCTGAATGCCCATGGGCCGAATACTGGCAGTGGGCGTGGTTGTCACCGTTGGCTTGACTGTAGCAGTGGGGGCCGTGGATTGAGATGGGATATGTGCTGTCAGCTTTGACACTACAACCTAAAAGACACAAGCAATTGCATCTGCTGCATAAGGGATTGATCTTCGCAGCGGCCATCTTTCTGACCGCAATAATTTGAGAACATCTATGACTTACCTTTCGTTTTGCAATGGCTCCCTTCTCCTTCAGCTGTGCCTGAAGTTTGGTCACTAATGATGAGTTTTTCTTACTCTCTGACTCCAGTAACTTTACATGTCTCTGAAGAGCGAGATTCTCTCCCTTTATTTCATCTAAATCTTTGGAAGCCTAATATGGAGGGTAATGAAAGAGTGTTATAACTAATAATGGGTGTGCTAAAAAAACGATGTATATATAATAAAAACAACAACAACAAAAAACAAAAACACACGATACACACAAAGAAAAATATTCTTCGCACCAACCTGTTCTTTCTCCTGAGTGAGATTTTGCAAACGCCCACGTGCCGACCTGATGGTACCTTGTGCTCGAGTAAACTTCTCTGTCATAGACTGGACCTCCACTGTGAGTCGCTCCTCCGTCTTCTTAGCTTCCATCAGCTCCTACACATTTATCAGCAGCACAATAACAAGGCAACTGTGAAATTTAATCATAATATTTACACTAAGACATTTTCCCCTTCCATTGTTCACTGTCATGAAGTTAAAATGCTAACATTGTTATGCATCCCATAATAGCTACTGAGTAAATGCGCATGCACATGTGTGTGTACAATCATTTATAATCACATTACTTGGTAATGACTAGCTTTTAAAAAGTTTGGTTAGGTTAGGTAAAGTATCACCACACACTTTGGTCTTATCGGCCAATTCATTGGCAGTGGTTGGTGAGGGTTCTTTGCTTGGTGCAGCAGCAGCTTCTTCAAGTTTCTTCTTCAAGGCTGCAATCTCCTCCTTCTGCTCATCAACTGTCTTTGAAGAAGCCTTGCTCTGGTCTCTGTGCTTGCGACCAACTTCACGAAGCTATAGAGAAGACACCAATCATCACGGTGGGAATGTGAAACCTTCAGTGCACAACACTCAGCTACCACTGATAGAAAATACACCAGTACTAGCCAGACCATTCTCTATTCTCACTCTGCCATGTATTATAGCTTAAGCCATAAACTAGGGAGGCCCATAAACAAAACAAACAAACAAACAAACAAACAAAAAAATAGAACCCAGCATCTCATTCAAAATGGTCCATTGGAAGAGGTACACGAAGTTACGAAGCAGAACTTAAAGCCATTTTAATACAATGTCTTCTCTTCTTATGAATACTAGTCAATCATACCTTAGCAATGAGTGCTTGTTGATTTTCACTCTCTTTAGACTGCTTGGCTATCTTGTCTTCAAGTGCCGTCTCTGCTTCTTGCAGTTTCTTCTCCTGCTCCTGTGCAGCCTGCAAGTCTACCAATGCTTGAGCATACTGGTTCTGGGTATCTGCTAGAACTGCTTCAGAACTCTCCAGCTCCTTGGACTTGGACAGTAACAGAGCTGCAGTGTTATCTCGTTCTTCCCTGGGATGCAGAAAATGGTAAAGGATCGTTAAAAACTATATGCTATCAGCACAGTAAAACCTTGGGAGTGAGAAAATCAATGAAAAAAAACAAACAAAAACAAAACAAAAAAACACCAACGACTCCTAACCCAAACTATCATAATTTCATGATTTAGTTTTGTGAAAATGCTACAGCAGTAACACTTAGATTAAAAAATTTGGTAGACACAAATAATAGCATACACACACAAATAATACACTAAACTGAACTAGTTATGGCATAAATTTCACACAATAAACTACTAGTGATGAAGTTGTACAGACTTCACTTACAGAAGTTTCTTGTACTCCTCTGGATCCACTTTGTTGTACTGCTCTATGAGCTGGTTAGTCCGAGTTGTCCACCTTTGAACCTCATTCCTGGGGGAAAAAAAGGGAAATTAAAAAGATTTGGCACTTCACTAGTGGATTATCTAAATTTAACACACACACACACACACACACACACACATGCACACACACACACTACACCTGAGAGCAGTCTTCTCAGCCACAAGAGCATCCTTCTGTCCAGTAAGCAGTTTGTTAGCCTCTTGTAGCGGATGGAGCTCTCCTTCCAGCTTCTCCACAGTTCCCTCTAGCTCCTTCACTTGTACTTGCAGGCGATCTCTCTCCTCCCTCAGCAGAATGTTGCTGTCACTGAGAGCATTGAGGTTTTGTACCTGAGGGAGGGAGGGAGAGAAAGGAAGAAAGAATGAAGTAGAGGGGGAGGTTAACCAACAATGATATGGTCCCATTTTGTGTGTGATGGTTGTTATCAATGAGGTGACATTATCTGGCCCAAAATATCTTCATTTACGTAGCTGTGACATTTTGTAAATTGCCACTTTAGTAGAACCAATGTGGCACTCAGTTATCCTATTCACTTTCTATGTTTGTACGAGATCAGTAGGAAGATCGTTCCCTCCATTCATTTAACTTATTGTTAGGTCAACTCAATTGGGTTGACCATTGATAAAATAATTTACTGGGATTGGAAACGCCCAGTAGCCAATATGAAACTGGCACTGTAACAATACGTGCGTACCTGATTTTTTTCCTTCAGCATCCTCATTTTTCCCCCTGCTGAGTTTAAAATGATAGCTAGCTAGTGACACAGAGACCGTAATATCTGCAGTACCACCATTAGGACCTGAATCAGGAAGTTGGATCAGTAATAAGTCTTTTACTAATCTTATCCAATAGAAAGCACATGAAATTGTTTAATAGCCTTTGCAGGAAAGTAATTGTGCACTATCCATAGATGATCACAATGTAATTGAGTAATTAATGTTAAGGTTGCTCAGTTGCATTATTACAGTACACATGAACAAATTTAAATGGATCTCTTACGCTGATTAAAGCTTTATTAATGCAAACTTTCTAGGCATATCCCTGCATCATAAAAGGAATCAAAATCATAATGCTTATTGCATTTACTAGTACATTACACACACGATTCAATTGTTATTATAGTATCAGTAACAGTTGGCTATCTAGCAAAGGGATTGTAACAAAACACTACACACTTTAATTGAAGGCGTTATTTTCATTATGTCCATTGAAATGGTTCACAACAGTGTATAGTTGTTTATTTAAGACTAGTTTGGCTTCAAACCTGCACCTTAAGTTTCTTTTCTAGCCAGCTAAAGGGATTATACCAGTTTTGGTCAAATAACTCCAAAAGGGTAGCAATTCTTTCAAGCACAATTTTTTTTTATACATTAGAATATATCCAGTAACCTAGAAGTAGTTATTCCCCAGAGTTAGCTCGCCTTATGCAGCTCTGGGTAGGTAGGTAACCAGCTTTGCGAACCACCAACAATGTAACATGCTACACGCCTTAGATTAGCATTTTGTACAGTTTCTACGGGGCCCAATCCTAATCCCAATCCTAATAGAATTATTTTATCAATGGGTTGATTATTCCGTGACTGATGATCAACAAACCTTCTTCAGTATTTCCGCATGTTGCTCGGCAGTGGCCACACGCCTGGAGGCAGATTCGCTGAGTCGCTGCAGCTGCTCCTTGTAGTCCATCAGCTCACGGTTGGCAGATTCCAGCAGCTTCTTGTGACGAAGATTCTCAGTGACAGCCAGATCACGCCTGGTCTCTGCCAGTTCTTTTTCATGCCTGCAAAACCTGGAGGAAACAAAATATCCTAGAGCAAGAGTAAAGAGGTAAAGGAATTACTGGAAAGTATGCAGTATGATAAAATAGCAAACAATTAACAATGAGTTTATCTTTGATCTATACAAACAACAACAACAACAAGAAAAACAAAAAACAAACAACAACAACAACAACAAAGCAAGAAAAACAAAACAAAAACAAAAACAATACTGCATCCTATTACTCCGAGCCAACGGTAAGAGTAAAATGTACCTGACTATCTCCCACAGTTGGTCCACTGACTTATCACTCAGACTGGAATCCAAGTCTGTTGAGTGTGCCGCCACCGCTGCTGATGGTGCAGAATCTGTGCCTTCTGTTCCTCCAGAACGACTTAGCCGCTCCTCCATGATACGAAGTCTAGAGAGCAGCTGGAAGACAATGAGTACATAAGATAGCATGCAATCCTATTTACCTCCACAAACAACAGCACACATCCAATTGCAATTGATACTAACCAAACTTATCAAATCTCAAACATAAGATCACACACAAAACAATTTTCTCAGGGCCTTGCATTTAGTTTCACCTTGCCGGATTCTTCATGAAGTAAATCATTCTCTCGCACCGACTGCTGCAGCCTCTCTTCCAGGGAGCTAATTTGACTCCTCAGAGATTCCTCAAGCTCAGCTTTCTCAGACGTGGCTGCACTCATTCCTCCTTCCAAATCTCTCACTTTACCTTGTGAATACTGCAACTCCGTCTCTGCTACCTTGAACTATAATTAATAATAGTAGTAGCTATAATAATAGTAATAATAATAATAATAATTATAGTAGTAATAATAACAGTAGTAGTAATAGTAGTAGTAGTAGTAGTAGTAGTAGTAGTAGTAGTAGTAGTAGTAGTAGTAATAATAATAATAATAATAATAAAGCCCCAACTAATGTTCTTATCACACCCACAAACCTTGTTTTTTAGGTTCAGGAGCTCCTCCATTGACTTGCCATGCTGTACAAGCTCATTCTGATACAACTGCTCTACTTCAACCACCTTCTCTGCATACTCCTTGGCATCATTCTTGGCCTCCTCCAGCTCTCCCTGAAGCCCTTGCTGTTCAACTTTCAGTGTTGCTACAGATGACTCTAAGGAAGTTATTTGACCTTCCAAGTCTGCTACCTGCAATGGTGGAATAGCACAACTAAAATAAATGAACCAGACAGCAGCCACTTCCTCCTGTACCTGCTGGGAGGTCTCTGTGGTGTAGTCTTGAAGCTGGTCCTCAAGTTCGCGCTTGAAGGTTTCAAGCGATGAGTTGTGTTCAGACAGTCTCTCAATCTCCGCAGACAACTTCTCAGTTTCTTCCTCCATTTTGATTCTGAAATAAAATGGAATTCATTCAATGAGCATGTCCCCATCATCAAGTTAAAGTAGAAATCCAGCCGATATACAATCCTCTCCATCTCACCTGAACTGCTCATGAGTGTCGTTGGATTCCTGGATCTGTTTCTCGTACGTCAAGTTAAGACTGCGGTATTCCTCAGCATGATTCTTGGCAGCTGTTAACTGACTCTCAAGACTTTTCACAGATTCCTCCAAAGCCGACTTCTTGTGTTCCAGCAGCCTGATCTTACTGCGGAACTCAGCTCCAGCATCCTGTTCCAGACGTAAGACCTAGAGGCCATGAGAGCCACAAGAAGGTGAAGGGGGAGGGGGGATTACAGAAGATAAACCTAAATATTTAAATGGCTAGGCTAAACTTGCCTTGTCCTTGACTTCCGTTAGCTCACTCTCCTTCGAGTCCAAAGTTGCCTTAGTGTCCGCCAATTCAGAGCTTAGGGAGGCAACTTTCTGTTCCAAATCTCGGCCATGCTCTTCTGCTTCTTCTTTTCCTTCTGAAGTCTTACTAAGACGCTGAGTCAGATTCCTTACCTAAACAAAAAAACAACAAAAACAAAAAACAACAACACACCAACAATTGGTGGTTTGGATAAGCTATAACAATATTATCTTATCCATCTCAGATGTCGTCCACCCACCTCACACCTCCTCCTCCACCTACCTGCACTTCATAAGCATCCATCATGGTACTCCTCCTATTTTCTTCTGCATGTAGCTGATCCTTAAGCACGCCCACTTCCCTCTCCAGCGTCTGCACTTGTGTCCCTAATCGGGTCTTGTTCTCAAACTCGGCCATCTCTAGCTTATTCTGGATACTGTGCAGGTTCGTCAAGAGTTCCTTCTGGTTGTGCTTCTCATGACAAACACTCTCGTAGAGACCCCGCGTACGCTTCTCACTTTCTTTGAGCAGCTCATGGGAGTTCTTCAAGCTCTGGTGGGCCACTTCCAGCTTGGAGAGCTTCTCATGCGAGGAGAAGAGCTCGTTCATGGTGGAACTAAGGCGCTGCTGGTGGTCAGAGAGAGCACCCGACAACTTGGAGTTATTGGACCTCAGCGTGTCGAGCTCAGCCTTGAGAGCTTTGTGGTGGCCCTCAAGTATACCATAACGTTCCCTGGAGTACTCCAGCTATTTAATAAATTGTGCGATTAACTCACTCATGCATAAGTAATACAAGATACAAAATGAAACTTACCTTGGCCACCAACTTGGCTCGATCAATCTTGACTTCAGAGCTCTCGTCCCGCAGCTTGTCCATCTGATCTTGTATGATAGTGTCATTCCTACCCTTCTCTCTCTTGTAAGCCTCAAACTGCTCCTTGATATCCTCCAATGCTTTCTTGGCCTCTGCTGTCTCTGCCCTGGCAGACTCAACACTATCCTTATCCACTCCTTCTGGGTCAAAGTCCACATTATCGGACCCACCCATACCAGCAAATGACTGCCTTTTCCTGGATTCAGAGAAAGAGGCAGATATATCGGCAGGAAGGGGAGTGGCTTGGGCAAGCAGGGTGCGATACATGTCTCGCTGGTTGATAATGGAGCGAGTAAGTTCTTTCTGCTTCTCCATGGAATCCTTCAGCATGCTGACTTCTTCCTCATATAATTGGAGCTGGTCTCGAAGCTCCTGCAATTTATACAAAATTAAGTCAAATAGGAAGTGCACAGGACGCAGCCAATGATAGTTCTGCTGTAGACAGGCAGGCAGAATGAGTCCTGTTAACCCTAATGAGCATGCCAGTTGAGTAATGAACTAAACAAACTAAAAAAAAAAAAAAGTTTTAAAAAACAACAAAAACCAAAAATTATACCAACGAAACACAATATCTACCCATTCACTCACACTCCCTAACTCTATACCTCTGTTTGTTTCTGCACATTGCCTTGTTCCAGCTCTTCATTTTGCTGACTCAGCTCCCGCACCACGTTGAGAAGCCGCTGGTTCTGCTCCTGAAGTTCCTCGATGTTCCTGAAGTCCACCAGCTCACGAGTGATGACTTGAGAAGAACTGGAAATGTCGCTACTGTCCACATTCTGCATAAAGTAGCTACTGGTGCTGGCCACGCCTCCTCTAGCATCTTCAACCTCCCTCAGCAAAGTCTACATTAATCATTAATAGGATGACGTTAAGCTATGATAAAAAGTTTGCTAAATACTAATACTAATAATATCAGTAAATAAATAAATGCTAATAATATCAGTAAATAAATAAATGCTAATAATATCAGTAATAAATAAATGCTAATAATATCAGTAAATAAATAAATGCTAATAAAATTAGTAAATAAATAAAAACAAAAAACAATAAATGAGTGAGATCAATTAAAATAAACAGACAGTTTCTCATAAAACAGTAATTAGGCTTTTGTTATAAAAAAAAATAAAAAAAATAAAAGGAAGCAAATAGTTGTTGTTGTTTTTGCTCACATCTGACAAGGATTCATTCTAAACAATTGAAAGTGTTGACATTGTCCCACATCCACAACAAAGTGTTTCCCCTCACCAACTCACACACCTTCACTTGCCTCCCCAGATCCTGCACTGAGCTTTTGAGTCTACTGATTTCTCTCTCCTTGGACTTGGACAGAAGAACAGAATCTCGAGAATTGAGCTCCAGCATCTCGTACTCCTCCTGCAGACTGCCCAGCTTGGTCGTGAGATCGCCGTTGTCCCTCTTGGCCTTGTCATAGTCCCGCCGTAGCTGCTGTAGTGCAGGGACCTTCTCATCCAGCTCTTTAGATACGTGGTCAAAATGTGTCAACAGGTGCTGTCTATCTGCCTTCACTACTGCCAGTTCTTCCATTGTCTATGAGGTGACGTAAACAGACAAAGGAAGGAAAGGGGAGGGGGCGTGAAAGAAGTTAATAATAATAATAATAACAACAACAGAAACTCAATAGCTACTAAAGTTACTATTGAGCTAGTAGGCTTTTTGTAGGCATAAAATTAAATATTCGAAGTTTCAGCAAAGAAGCAAAAGTAGTTGGATAAAGGACAAACTGTTTACTTTACATAAGTATAATATATATATACATCAAAACAATATTTTAAATGTCCCTGTCATAGACACGCACTCATTTCCTGGAAACCACACCCACCTCCACAAACTTGCTGTACAAGTGAGTGGCAGACATGCCAGACTTGAAGAGGGCGGCGACCTCAGCAGAGATACCTTCCAAGGGAGGAAGAACGTCTCCTCCTTTCCTCTGCAGAGAGGCCACCAGCTCATTTGCCCGGGACAGCTCTGCACGAAGATCATTCACCTCTGTGACCAGTTCACTCTCTCTGGTTGAACTCCTAGATATACAAATGCATTCTAAAGTGCACACCCTTGCTCTAGACTGGATATATATATATATATATATATATATATAACAAAACAACAACAACAACAAACAAACAATACAAAATAAGGGCTCTAGAGTAACTGTTAAATGGTTTTAAAACTTGCTGCTTGTGCTTATTTATTTTTCCACTTCATCTTTTTTTTCTCCAATTCTATTACTTGCTGCTGACATATTTCTAATAGAATCTCTAAGCTCAGTGGAGTGATAAGAAATACCTTATGTTCTCGGCTTGTAAAGAAGTGGCTAGTTCGTCCCTTTCTTTAGACACATCATCCACAAGTGCCTTCATCTTCTCCACTGCCTTCAGCAGTTCATCCACACGCTTCTCTGCCTCATTGCTGCCCTTCTTATAAAGGTCAGACACTCTGGCCTGCAGTCCAAAACAAACATAAAATACAAGGTGGTGAGCCCCTACTATTTTATAAGTAATAGAGTGGGGGTGGGGCAATCACTAAACAGAAATGGTAATTGTGAAAATTCATATTGTTTTAAAACACAACAGAAGCTTTTCAATAAAGATAAGTTAGTATATCCATGACAAAACCACAATAACTAGCATAGAGTCACCTATTATCACCATACCTGCAGGCATTCCTATTACACAACACAATCATTATCTATTGACAAAAAAAGCTTATTGAGCACGCTCAATGAACAGATTGATGTGTCAGCATTTTTTTGATATCCAAATAGTGCTACCCTGGTCTAACTGCCGGCGAATTCTATGCCCTTTTTCACGGGTAGGCTGTCCTCTGCTTTGATAATGAAGTATAGCACTCTGTCCACTACATGGAGAGCTCCAAAAAGATAAGCTTTAGAGCCTAATGTGGTGATAGCTGATTTCTAAGAAGTTTGTTATAGTTGTTGACAATATTTGGAAACTGTATCATGAAGATAGTGAACTGTAGAAGCAATTATAAACTGTAGTTACATACATTGGTGAATCTTGTTTATAACTTGTATTTCTCTCTCCCCCCTTTGTTTCAACTCGTAAGAACTGTTTAAACCTGTGGTAGTGGTATGGTGATAATATGTTTTTCATACCTGTTATCACCCGTCTGAATTGTGGTGATAAAAAAACAAGCCTGAGCAATAAATTTTATTAAATGCAACCAAATTTATGCATGTACAAATGCATCAAGAGCCATTGTAAATACAAACAGTTAAAATAATGATAAAAAGGTGTAGACATTTTTAGTATGGACAGAAACGTCTTATGCTACGTATATTAATTAGACTAAATTTAACCATTCCTCTGCAGACTACTAAAAGCTTGTAATGGCATGTGTGTCACCAGTTGGTCAATGCTCAGCTCACCTGCTGCGACAACTCCACTCTGAGCAGCTCTTCCACATGGGCGTGGTCCTCCTTGGAGGTCTTCAATGCAGACAAGTAGCCCTCAGCTTTCTTCTCAAGTTCAGCATACGTTTCCTTGAGAGTGTTCATGCTAGAAGTCAAAGTGTTCACCTACACAACAAAGAACAAAGTGCTGCATTTCATTTAATCACACAAGAGAAATTGACTCAAATATGATGCAGTTAAAATTGCAATGGTGATAACTGTGAACTTATCTAGGTGCTGGCACAACCTAACTTCCCTGTAAGCAGAGCTACACTTACACAGACAGTAAACGAAGTGGGTACTAACATAGACTAACTGGACTCCAGTCCCCATGAACCCCAGACTCCAACCCATGAACCCCAGACTTCAGTCTCCATGAAACCCAGACTCCAGTCCCCATGAACCCCAGACTCAAGTCCCCATGAACCCCAGACTCCGACCCCATAAATCCCAGACTCCAGTCCCTATGAACCCCACATGCCATAGGTTTACCCAGTCAGCCTCTCCTCACCTCCTCATTTTTTGCTGAGATTTGTGAGTTGAGATCAGCCATGGAGGTAAATCTTTCCTTTCTGAGCTGAATGAGTTGCGTTGACTTGGACTCCAGCTCTTGAGACATCCACTCATTCTGTGTCACGACCAAGTCTTTCTCTTGCTCCATCAATTTCTCCTTGAGTTTTAAAGCTCCTTCCTGGCTTACTAATTCATCCAACCTGGAGAGATAATAATAATTGTAAATAGTAAAAATTACACCAATAAAATAGTTAGCAACATTAAGCCCCCTCCCCCTCCACCCCCATAACAAAACGGCAAGGAAATGGGCATTTAATTAAAAAAATGAGCACTTAACAATGAGCTGTAACCTAAAAACTGGGGTTGCTTGCCAATCAGCAGTAGATGAGATGCCTGGAGTGCTTAATAAAGTGTTAAAAATCGAGAAGAAAACGGGTAAGAAAGGGCACTTAAAAACCCGAGTCTATGGTAATCTACCAGAAATCAAGAAATGAAATAAAACCTTTGAGCTTATACCAAATGTAATTTTACTGCGAAATAAACAATGAAGAGTCCAAAATAAATCACCTGTTTTGAAATTCACTTTTCTTGGCTGTGATGGTGACCACTTTGGAGGAGAGCATCTTCCACTCCTCGGAGAGCTGAGTGATTTCGTGCTGCCGACGATCCAGCAACCGCAAGAGCTCCTGTCTGTCGGCTCCAGGCACATCTGAAGGTGGGACAGCCAACATCTTCACCATCTCCTGAGCCTCCACAAGTTGAGCCCGCAACTCCTCCAATTCCTCCCTGTTCCCATTTCCTAATCAATCAAACCAATCAAATAAACCACAATAACTTGTAATCCACAAATAATATTTGAACACTTTAAAATAATGATAATAAATGTCTTCAAATTAAAGATGGTCCATCATAACAGTCGATGGAAAGTTAGTGACTGTATTTTCTTACATGGAAACAAAAAGGAAATATTATCTCTAAGCAACTAGAGTGTGGCTGATTCCATGATTTTCTCTTGTATCACTACTATGACAGAGTAACTGGCAAAAAAAGAGATGAAACTTAAACGTTAGGGATAATACTAAGTGACCTGATGAATATTTGAATATAGGCAGGAATACAGTATTTTCAACATAAGTTTTCCTGCTTTTCTTTTTATAGTATATATACACACCCTGTACCAATATTGTTTCCACTGTTAGTTGTTCTTGCACTAATTATAAAAGGTCTTTCCCCACCTTCTAAAGCAGGGATACTTTCTTCATCATGGGAGATGCTTTCTTCAGGAGAGATATTTTCTTCTTCATGAAAGGCATTTTCTTCTTCGGAGGCTTCAGGGGTAATACTTTCTTCAGCGGTGACATTTTCATCTTCAGGGGTAATATTACCTTCCCCTGGGGAGATGCTTTCTTCTTCAGGAGAAATACTTTCTTCTTCTGGGGATAGATCTTCTTCTTCTGGGGATAGGTCCTCTTCTGCAGCTTCTAAAGATGAGGAGAGGTCGATTTTGGACCGGTCTTCCATCTTGGACTGGTGAAATATATGCCAAACCTCGTGGGTGAGCTCCAATTAGAATTTAACTTCAACTTTGTAGCGCTCACGTGATACAGTTTCTATGGAAACGTGGACTTGATGCAGAAATTGCACGCCAAGATGCAGCAGTCTGCCTTTCAGCAGAAAGATCCGGCTAAGTTTTCTTCGTCGGATTGGCACACGGCAAACCACCTATTGACTTCCAGTTCTAACAGGCAGAGGCAAATTTCTCATGACATTCGCCAACAGAGTGAAACAACCAGAAATGTGAAAGGCAAGTTGGCAATAAGGATCGAGTGATCTTGTTCATTTTTGTTCTTTTCGACAGATAATATTACTCATTGGACTCAACATGATACCAATACAAACCTTGACTTCAGAGTCAGAGATGTTGATGAATGGAAAACGATTCTTACCAGAACATTGCAAAATGTTGAGACTGAAATAGATACTGTACGTTAAAAAGCTCCAGAAGTATGCTATTTATATTACTTTAAATTGGTTTTATAGCTCACCAAACATAAAGGATGGACTGAACAGTCTTTGGAAGCTAAGAAGATGCCCATGAGTGTAGTTTTGGAATGTCTTTCACTTCGCGAGCAGCGAATGTCTATTGATCTTGTAAAGGATGAAGTAGATGATGAACTTCATAAGGTTGAGACAATACATTTTATTTAATTCCTCAATTGAATGATTTTTTTTCCTTTTGTTGTAAGGAACTGGAAGTTTTAGATGGCATACAAAAAGCTCTTCATTTGAAAATTGCAGGAGCGTTTGAACAGCTGTGCATTCTTCAAGACAGCTGGAAGCAATTGTCTACAGACTTAGATGATAAAAATATTGCTTTACACATTGATGGGACTTGTGTGGACACTAAAAATAACACCGAGACTCTTTCTTTGCAAACAAACCCAACTCGTCTCATAAAAGGGTAATCTATTGGATATTTTAAGGCTCTTTTATTGTTACAAAGACCAACCAGTGGAGATTAATTAATATTAATTGATATCAGCACTAAAATCAATAAGATTGAGTATATACTGTACAGCAAATTAATGAACTCATTTAGCATTTTGAACTTATTCTTTGTTAGTGGGGCATCTTAAAAATTTGATTTAAAATACACTAAGTGTTGTCCAGATAGCTAATTTTCTCTACATTAATTAATTATAGATGCATGTTATATAATCCATCTGTATGCAGACTATAACACATATCTTATTTTCACATTCTTTTATTGCTATTGTTGTTAGGTATTTTATTATTTATTTATATATTTATATTTTTATATAAGGATTACAACTCCAAAGCAGTGGGAAGCCTTCTCCCTACACAACAACACTATAGCAATTGCAGAAATGCAAGCCTCAGTGAGAATGAGGGAAGCTATGGACTTAACAATCCGGCAAACTACTTCTGACTTGGAGGCTCAGTGGACTGCAACTAATTATGCATTTAGAAAAAGAATTAATGAAGTAGAACTAGCAAAAAAGGAGTTGGACTGGCAAAAGAAAAATGTAAGCTGTTGTAATGTTATTCCCTGTGACCGGCTATGAGAAAACTGACCGTTGTGAAAAATCTATTTTTGTGTGGTAATCCAGTAGTTCTAACAAGGCAGAGGCATTTACTGATGGTTCTTTAGCTTGGAATATCAGGCTATATAAATATGCATGGACAGTTAAACTATTATGTAATAATTATATAATGTTAATGAGATTTTCGTGGAAAGGGTGACACTGTGTTTTTGTGTGGAGTTATGGCTTATGTTAAAGATTTTATGGGGAAAAAAAGTTGGCAAGCTTTTAGGCTTTAGTATTACTAGTTATACTGAGTAAGCTAGAGTTTGTATTGGAAGCTATTCTTCCTTCGTCCATTTTGTTCTTAAACTTTCATGGATATTGTCATAGAGACAGTGTTCCTTATTCCCCAAATGCAACTGGGTGCTATTAGAATAATTGACCACCATAACTAAAATCCTTATTTTTATTAAGGAAGCTTTCACCCAAATCAGCTGAAATTTTAACCTTGGATAGTTTTATAATAATAGAAGTTCAGTATATGCCCAAAAAAAAAATTTTTTTTTTGAAAAAATTGAGGCTAATTCATTTATTGTCACAATAGTAAAATTTTTTCATAGCCGGTTGCATATATTCCATAATTGGCAAGTGGGTGATGTGATAGTGGCACTTGCAGCTCTAATGTGTTAAGCTTTTATTATGCTTGCAATACTAATCATTGTTCTCCCTTTGTATTGTCTTCTTGTTGTATGCTCATGTTCACCAAATTTTTGTTACAAGTAAAGCTTTAAAGCTGTGAAGTAGAAGGTACAATATTTAATCAACCCTTGAAATGTATTTTTTTAAATGACGAAAATTGTTAGAGCAAGCAAACATGCAGACAATTCTAACTACTTTATTACTTGTGGGATTAAATGCTGTTCTAGTTAATTAATTTTTGTTAAGAGTTCAATCCAGGCTTTTCAGACAAAATGTTTTTATTATTATATTAAATGTTCAAAAATATAGCACAACAACAACAACAACACAAATAAGCAAATTTTTACTTTAACGCATAATAGTACCATGCATGTCTTGCTTCTGTTGTGCTACTGCAATAATATGATTTTTGCTACTATACACTGTTGTGGTGATGCACTTTGTAGACTGAAGAAGAAATTGAACAGGTCAAAGCAGAAATAGAGGAACTAGAAAGTTGTCTGGCTTTGAAAATGCCTCCCATGATGGTTGCTCAAACAAGGCTGGAGAACAGGACGCATCGTCCAAATGTGGAACTCTGCAGAGACAAGCCACAATATGGACTTGTGGATGAAGTGGGCCAGATCACTGAGACCGTGCAAACGCTGCAAGAAAAATTAGAAATTGCTAAGTTAGTTTGTGATGTTGAGAAATTTAATTAATGTCTAATTAATTACTTCTGAGTGGTAAAATTTAGTTTAGTGATAGCCAATCAGTAGTTTGTCACAAATCAATATTATAAATGGGTCAATTTATTTTTCATAGGCACACATTTGAGACTTTAGATCGGGCGCTGACCAGGATTAAAGATGATTTGTTGGTAAAATTGACCTCTTTGAATATTGATGAAAAGTGCAGTGAAGTTCGCCTGCAATTGTTGGAACACCCTGGCTCTGACAAGATAATGATTGATAAAGAACAATAACTTCTAATAGTGTACCTTGGCAAAAATACATATTCTATTTTAGACATTCCTTATTTTGATGTATTATATAAATTTAAAGTACGTTTGGTAAGGTATCGTCACATCGACCAACACAGTTACCCATAATGAAAAATAAAATATGATTCAGATTCATATTTTATAATAATAAAATGCATAGTATAAGTGAGAAGAACACAAAAGTGATGTTTGATGTTTACCAATAATAGAGTTATGATGATGCTGTCGATTCAGTCTCTGGAGGCAGGTTTATTCTAAGGCTCCGTCCTACTAAACTAATATTATTCCGCACCATAAACTTGGCCACCCAACCTACACTTGATACAAAGTCAGTTTCCCCTTTTTCGTGATACAACTTTGTTGCTTCTTCTCCTAACATCTTTCTGTTCAACACCACTCCTGCATCTTGCTGAAACTTGACCCAAGCCACGAGTTCTTGCTCAACATCACTGTCTATTCGTTCTCTTGACAACTTCACTACTGCCTGACTGTTGACTTGGACCATCTTGCGTAGCTGGTCTTTCTTGGAGCACCAGTCCTGCACTCGGCGACGGTCGACATTGAACTCCCTAGCTGCCGCACACTTGCTGGTCGACTCGGCATGTGCAATGCAATCAAGTTTAAACTCCAGCGAGTACCTGTTCTTTACTCTCGCACGAGGAAGAGATTTTGCAGACCTCTTTCCTGGAATCTGGCTGCCTTCGAAATCATCTGTACTCAAAGCAGCCTCCATTGTTTCTTCATTTAAGTCACCAGGAATGGACTTGGAAGATGCCGCCTGAGCCTGCATCAGTGCATCTAATATCGCAGGAACATTATCCATTGCATTTTCATGTATCCAGTTAGTGATGCTGCTCAGATCAATATTAACTTTAGAATCAATTTGAGAAGCCTCACAACCTGCTTCACTACTGTTGGCAGTCATTGAACCTTGAATATTTTCAGGAACTCCCCCTTCTAGACCACCAAGATGCTCACCATTCCCTTCTTTACATTGCCCAGTAGGTGCTTCTGAAGGCGCATGAACGTCAAAGGTCGACCCAGCTTCAGATCGGTTTGCACTCTTGGAGAGATCGTTCGCAAGAACATGCAAAGGTCCCATATCCATAGGCTCCCCCACATCTATTTCATCTTCAGTATCACATTGTTCTGAAACTTGCTGTGGCAGTGGATTGGCAGGCTCTTTAATTTCCTCTTCAATGCTCGGAACTGGACCATCCTTACCTAATATTTCTTTTTCAACCGATTCACTGACACTTGTCATTTCGACTCCCTTTTCAGTGGTTGGAATTGATTCATCAATGGGTGGCATTTTCACACCATGTGCTGTCAACTTTGACCAGTCCTGGAATACTTTGATCATGGAGGAAGGTAGCGTAGAAAAATCCATGCTGGGCAAATTCTGGACAATAAAATCTACAAACGCTGGATCAACTGTGGGGACTTGAACTTGTGCGCCGAATGAATGAGGTGCTTCTTCAATATACGCCCCTTCTTCTTTGTTCTCCACACCCCCACTTTCATTCTCCGCTATCATTAATGGGGAAGATGACATTGGAATCTGCCTCCTCCCACCTCCACTAAGTCTCTTCTGCTGCCTCGGGACTGACATCAGTCTCTCCTTCTGGGTGCACCATTCCTGCACCCTTCGCCGGTTGACATTGAAAAGCTTTGCTGTTTTGGTCTTGTTCTTCGTTCTTTCTGCATGCTCTACACATTCCAGCTTAAACTCGGTGGTGAAACTACGCTTTGTTCGGAGTGAGCGATTAGAAACGTTTGGAACCTCCTCTACCATCCTGTGTTCTTCAATACTCGCCGCATGCTGCTGAGAAGAGTCGTGCTGACCAAGAATGTCACTACCTTGAAGAATTGATGATTCAATCATTTTAGGGTTGTGCAGAGAGCTAGGCATTTCAGATGGGTCTCTAGTGACAGAAGTTTCAGAAGGTATGTTGAACATGTTTACATTATTCTGTAGCAAGTTGCTGTGTGACTTGTGTGTGGGAGAACCTGACTCCACAGCCTGGACACTTGAATCTACTGTCTCAGAGGCTTGTAATGCACTCAATACTTCAGAAGAAATATTTGGGAAGGCAATATAAGAGTCTTTTCCTTCAAAAGTAGAACAGACTGGTTCTTTAGTTTGTAATTGAAGTTCAGTGTTAGAAGCTTGGACTACAGGATATGAAAAGATGTTGTTTGAGCTTTGCGAATGACTACTGGAGACACCGCCGACCACACCTCCCAATGGCTGAGTCCTGTCTATCCCATCCTCTCGAAGACTCGTCCCCTGTTCCATCGTATTTTCACAACAGCTGTAGTTCAGCCTACAAATTCCAGTTATTACCGACGACTAAACCCCACTTTCAAATAACTCTTCACCCGAATATTTTTCAATTCTGGCGGTGTTGGGGTAGAAACTAACAAAATAAAGGCGCATGCTTTCTTAGCACGTGATACGTACTCCCGCGCGCTAAATACGCCCACATTAAAGTCCATAGAATCGCCACTCAGTAAAATTTCTATTTTTGATAAAAATAAGAAATATATTATACATAGTTATATAATGAGAAAATGATGGACACAAAAAACATTAGTCTTAAGTTTCAAATTCAAAATCAAAGTACTCTGGATCAAAAGTATGTACTCGCACATATCCATCTTCTCCACCACTGCTGTAGCTACATATACAAATATCAAATACAGGTATAATATTACTGATCTTAAACAATGTCAAGAACTTTTACAGCAATATCTTAAAACCATAACTATTACTATGTGCAAGCACCAAGAATAATTATGGTAAAGGGACTCCACACATCATACACCATCAAACCAGTTGCACGATCACTAAAACAAACAGTGCAAACCCACCCAACATTTTAAATACCTCTATTTCATATTATAGTTCAACCCAAAGTAAAAAATTCCTCAAAACTTAGCAGAGATAAGCCAACATTTTCATTGCCTGCTGTAAGTACGTATTAAATTTGTGAGTTTTGCCAATCTGAATTCTTGGCCATGCTTAGAATATGACTAGCTACGTATGCCAAGCTTGTCCACACAGCCTTATGTGAAAATCATAGCCAAAATCACAGTCAATACTCTACACGAGAGAGAGGGAGCACAACCTATACTGCACTCAACCAGTGCTACATGCTACACTTAACATAAAACACTCCACCATTCCCTCAAGAGTGAACTGTACCACACATCTACATTCATTGGTGGTGGCCAAATAGTAATAGCAAAAAGCATTAACCTATCCTGTGAGAATCACCCTAGCCATAACTGCTGAATCAATCAAGAGCATTAAAATCATCACTTAACAGTGTCTTCGAATGGTGGGAAAAAAAAAAAAAAAAAAAAAAAAAAAAAAAAAAAATCAGTAATAATTCATAGCTCAATCATAATTCTATTGCTAAACAACTTACATATTTGGCTCCAGCACACAAAAAAGTAAACATTCCATAAAACTAACCTTTTCCCGTCTGGGTGAAAAGCAAGGCTATTGATTGGTCCAAAGTGACCCTTCACCCGACCGATCTCTTCCTCAAATATAAGGTCATAAAACCTAGCATCAAACTTTCCAGCTTTGGTGGTTGTGGTGGTCACCTCCATGGCCTCCTGTCCTCCTCCTAGAACCACCTAATAGCATCCACTCTGCATTACACAAACATGCATAAAAGATAGGCCAAACTCACATGATCTCTCAGAGGCGATATGGCGGCAGAATTCACTGGTCTTTCTGTTCGATAAGTTTTAAGCAAACCCAGTTTGTCTGAATCAAACAGCTATGAACAAATGCATATTTATTTATTATAATAGTTACTGTGTTGGATCCGAACACTCTCACCTTCGAAACATTGTCCTTTGAAGCCGTGATAAACATTGTCCGATCCTTCGAGTTTTGTATGTCGGAAATGGTCTCTTTGTGTTCCTTAACTTTGTGGATTACATCCCCACTCTGCATTGAATACAAACACCCATAAAATAGTATTTGAGGGAAAACGGAACAAAACAAACAAACAACTCAATAGGTAATATGTAACTCAAATTCACCAGCCAGTTGTCCCTCACTTTTTCCTACACTTAATTCGAGATTAGTCTCAATGCCATAAATTAATTCATGTGATCATAGAATGAATTTGAAAGTGCTAAAGAATGCAGGTCACACTTTGTCATTGACGAGACCTCACAGAGAAAGTGAACTACGCACTTTAAAGAGAATTTATGACAAGAAGTGAGAGTAGCCAGAAGGCACAATTATAAATACCCTATTCCCTCACCTGCAACAAGTCATACTGTGCTACAGTGCCATCAGCGTGCCCTGCCACCACATATTGGTCTAATACCCCCCAAATGGCTGAGGTGACTTTAGAACTCTCCACAGAAACTCTCCTGAAAGAAGAGAAGAAAGGATAAACAAAGCAATAAAGCTTGTCTTTTGGGCTAATTTGTTAAACTTTGATTTCTGCTCAAATTCCCACATAATGTATTACATGAGCTGTTGAAAATGAAAATACAATGTATAGCAACCAGACACATCCACAATTCACCTACTCACACACAAGGCTGCTGTTTTGACCCTTTACCTTATTTCATACATTCATGAACTATAGTCTATAAATTGTAGTGAACATTGCAAATATTAAGTGCACACAAGAAGGATTTCAGTTAGTAATTCTAAGCAGGGTTTCATACAGAGGTATCCCCCCCCAAAGTTTTCCCTCAGAATTTTTGGGTTGGATTCTAGGAGTAGTAGGATTATAAATCATGCATCATAATAAAGATCATCACACATCTTCGATTCCAAACAAAACTCGAGGAATATAGCAACAAAAAATTGGCCCGTCAATGTTCGTCCAGTAGGGTTAAGACAAATAAGGGGCAGGTATACATGGGGTGGTTAGTAAATTGCAACTCATTGATGTAGGGCTGAAGCTGTAAGAGTTTACAAATTACTCAGTCAAGCTAGATGCATGTGGCCTCCCAGTAAAACCAGCCAGGTGCCTCACTCCATTTGATAAGGGTAGAAATGTTTCTAACTTCTTTTAATACTTGCGATAAAATCATAAGCTATGATATTTTGGCATTACCTTTTATTTTATTTCAACCTCTAAAACCGTACAGCCAATTCACATCCTAATTGTATCTTACCAAATTGCATCAAGTGCAGAGTTGACCCGACTTATTAATAGCAAAGTTACAATAATGGTTGATCTTTTACTGATCCTTTACCTATGCGCCCAATGAAGGGATTCCCTAACAATTATACTATCAACAAATCCATGTAATTGGAAACTTTGCCTAATTCTGTGCAATTAGGCTCTGCAGGTACAAAATTAATGAGCAGATACAAAATTAAAGAAGCACCAAAGGTGCCAACCAGCAGTGCTACTACACACTAGCTAGCTATTGCAAAGTTATCTCAAACCAAAAGAATAAATTAATTAATTGGCTATTCTAATCAGGTATTAATATAGTTTGAGCAATGAAAACGCATGTAAGCGGAGCCAGTGACACTCACTGGTATATATTGTCAACGCAAAACTCTACTTCCAGCACTCTGTTAACTTCCCAGCATAAAGCAAAACTATTGCAGGCAGCAAGAACTTATTTGCTCACATGATTACGTGATGATAGGGGGCGTTACGCACAAAAGCTAGTACCTAGCTTCACGTTTTCTCAAAAATGAGCCTAAAAGTAGGACTATAAAAAGGTCTTAAATAGTCATTCTGAGTAAGTTCATGCCAAATTAACCGTTAATTGTCAGTACCTCCAAAATCAGTGTGACAGACAGACAGGATGACTACTATAACCCTCTCAAATCAGCAATAAAAGGATAATAGAAAGTCAACAGCTTACACCATACCACCCCCTTCCTCTTCTTTTCACTTCAGCCCTCCCCCCAACACACACACACAACACATTAGCAGCACATAAAAACCCATAAACTTATGATTACACAAACACACAAAAGGAGAACCTTATCACAGCGTCTTCTTTCTCTCTGACGTCACAAAGAAAAATTTCACAAATGTTATTCATGGCAGCATCTGTGGAGTACATGAAATAAGTTCCAGACATAGAAAAGCCGCAAGTTCTGACAGCAGAGTTGGTGTCATACTTGGCTAATTCTGTGCCAGTCTCACAGTCCCACAAACGAGCAGAATTGTCTGCTGCACCGGTTAATACACGGCTGCTGTCACCTAGTTACGAGTCAAGGATTGTTAACATGGTTTATTACTTTCTGAAAGAGCACCGAGGAGGATAACTTAGTACACACGATATAAATTAATGTGAAACAATATAATAATTTCAATATCCCAATTTTTGTGACTGCTCTAAGAAAAACAAAACAAGAGTGAACAGTGCACTCCTCATTCTAGCTGTCACGTCAGTTTGTTAAACACAATATACGTCATAACTAACCAAAGCTATACTTCCGGTTGATTTACATGAAATGGCCTATGTTTTCAAGGGTGATGAGAGTGAGTTTCATTACTTTGAACCCATTGACAGTTTTTTTTTAGATACTTATGTAATGCATGTTGTCCTACTTGTTGGAATCTTATGTGCCAATTATATACTCATCAGAAATGGAAAGAGCTTAGTCTCCCCTAGTTTTGCTATCAAATATAATTGGTTACTTCCGTTGAATAAGTATTTATGCAATTAAAGAGTATGTATATAATTCTTTGGAAATCACACTGAAATGTACTCTTCAAGTTGAGGAATAATTGCTAGCCTATAACCAAGCAAGAACAGATGATCAAATCTTTGCAGTATAATCAACTCAAGCAGTGACACACGCACACTGTTATAGGAAAACTATTAATTAATAAAAATTCTCTGCCTATTTTTGTAGACACGCACCATGTATTCATATTGGTATGCACATTTGAATACATGGTAAAATACACAAACACCATACTAGCCAGTTTTAAACCTGATTCATTAACTGTTTGAAGAACCTGCTGCAACAAATGAAAGATAGCATTGGCAAGTGTTGCACCCTTGGTTAACTTGATACCTAAACCTAGTTATTCCTCTTAAAAGCATAGGATACAGTTCACATCCACACACCAGACAGCTCCTCCATGACCATTATAAGTGCCAAGTCGTTCTCCATTACTAGAAAACCACACAGTAGGTTTGTGATCTTTGGCTACAGAGAATAGCAAGTCTCCTTCTTTATTGTACTTTATTTGAGTAATAGCTCTTTCATGTCCGTGTAACATCAAAGGCCTCTAAATAAGAGCAACATATTATATAAAGTTAATTTTAAACTCACACTGACTCACCATGATTTTTTTTGTTGTTGATTTCGGATACAAATATTCTTAACAGTGCGCAACACTGAGACCACGTGTGTACCACTCATGCGCAATAGTCTGAATTTGGCCATTTGGAAACGGGCATTTTTTGTCAGTCTTGAAAATTAGTTAAGTTTTTGCGGGTATTTATGGGCAACTCCAGCTGATTGGAATTATATACTGACATCTCGGAGAAATCGACTGTTGTCAGCTTGAGCGGTGTCTCCGGAGTAAGGGTGATTAAGTAACAGTAATAAAACTAATCCGTTCGGCTAGGCTAGCTGGAGCCTGCTTTTAATAAAATCAAATTGGACCGCGGAGGGATGCTGTTGTGTTATTGTTTGTAAGTGCAGGGCAGTAACTAGAAATTTAGGAGAGGAGGCAGTAAATTTTTGGGTTACTAACTATGTCCAGAATTATAGCCACACTTATCTTAATAAAGTTTGTAAATAGCTATACAAATAAAAGGAATAGCTGAATGAAATCTGATGAAATCGAAAGCTGGCTGTCTCACAGGACCCCTGCCAAAGAGATGCTAGCCAATATAGCTAAGTAATACAAATCCACCACCAAGTTGATAAAAAGGAGAGAATGGGTGGGAATGTGTCTTCCAAATGAACTGTTCTTTATAAAAGCTTGAGGATATTGTATCACCAGCATTTTCATATTATTATGTAGTTGATGCATTTAGTGGAGAAAACTCTTACCTAATTGGTTTGTTACTGAGAACCTTTCAGTTGGCTACAATTTGCATAGGATTAAAACACCTTATCTTTATCAAAACCATAGAATATATCCATTATCAATTAAAACCATTATATTAATCATAAATTCCTTCTCTATAGAATGGCTGTGGGAAAATTGGAGGACAACCTCCGTGGAGAGAACAGCGGAGGCAACAGTCTGTCCGTGATTATGAGAGACATGGCAGAAGTTGTGAAGCACGCGCTGTCACCTGACATGGCTGGGAAAGAGAGAGAGATTCCCTCTCCATCAGCAGTTAGTTGTCGCCGCCATGCTGCGCCTTCAGGGAGGCAGGACTCACCTCGCGCTGGACATCAACAATATCTTCGGAAATACAAGAAAATTTGTCAAATAAATAACTTTGAAGTACTTGAAGGACAGGGAGTTTAGAGATGGTTTGAAAGTGGTTGAAGGGCACAGCGTCATCATTCTCAAAAGGCATGCAAGGATGGCTTCGCATTTGTACAGAATTATGACAAGAAATTAACCACAAATTGAAATTTTGAAGAACACTCAAAGAGGTGATACTAACACTATTTGTCAACATAGGCCCAATAGAATTAACTAGTCACCAGTCTACAATAAGCAACAGGGCAAACTGAAATCACTGGTTTATAATAAAGAAGCCGGGTACACTGGCTGAGTCAGTGCAAACATACCATATCATGTACAGTACATGTAATTATATACTTAGTGTTGTTTTGGTTTGACTTCTACATTTGTTAGTTTTTATATCCATGACGTAATATTTTTTTGTTCAACTTGATTTTTCTAAATTTCATATTAAGATTTATTATTTTGTTTAATGGCCGGAAGTGTGATATTGGCTTATTTTTGTAAAACCTCAAAGTAACAGGATTTTACAGTGATTATAATTATATTTTTGTCTTGGTAATTTTTCAGAATATTTAGTTTTAGTCAGCATGAACCGATTAACTTTTAGTTTTAGTTATTGATATACCTTGTGATTTTTATTAGATAACTAAACTTTTTTTTTGTCCAACTAAAATTGTACCAAAACAACGCTATGTAGTGCAACATGTAATAATATTTTAAAAAATTAGAGTGAGTGCAGCAGTCCATAGGTGCTCATAAAAATCTGACACAAAGTCACCACACATCAAATGCATTTGCCCTCGCTGCAGATTAGCTGAGATAATGCCTACCTGGCAGGGGGCCTGGCACCTGCACATCACTGAGGGTGAAGAGGATCCTTAAACAATGTTGCTGCCAAGTCTGGACTATATGCACTCAAGGGTGTCCAGAGTTATGAAGCAGAGGCAGGTTAAGTAGTGGGAGTGGCTCCCGATCAGCCCCATAGTTCTGAGGAAGCTGAAGAAGTAGGGAACCCAGACTGGATCATGCTGTGGGTGGCATGCTGCTTGAACTATTTCTGCTTCCCAAGGACAAGAGATTCACATCACCGGCAGACCAGGTTTTTGACCAGAGGTGGTTCACTTGTCACCAAGAGAAGTCATGGCGGACAGCCAGAATGCTCTAAGGATTCTCTGAGCACACATACTTAAGTAGTCTAAAATCAACCCATTCAGGCAGGGGATTTACTTGTTCGTGGGTAAGAAGAAGTCACATATAATTCCAGCATCAGTAATGCTGGGATACCTAGTGAGTAAAGGTCGGACCCACTTTTGTCTCTGAGATGGACGTATTTGACTAGACAGACACTAGAGATATGGAAGTGAGAGAGGTACTGGGGAAGGGAATGCAGGAATAAATCAGACAGTATAATACGGTCACTGTTTCAGAATCGATGCAGCGACAATGGCAGCCAAGCAAGGGTTAGAAGATGATAATATAAAGACCTTGGGACGTTGGAAGAGCCTGGGCATGCCTGGATTATATGAAGACTCCTCGAGAGCAGTTGGCAGCATACTCCATGAGGCCATGTTGACTAGGGGATTAGTATCTTATGATATTTAATAATATAATGAGAACGAAAATCAATCAATCAATAAATAAAAAAATAAAAAAATAAATAAAAAGAAAGAGAAAAAGAAAAAAGAAAGAGTACTGTTGAAGTGCGTCAAGTGGAGTGAACTAAGTGAGAAGGTCAAGATTAGGTAGGGCAGAGATCGTCAGGACATTGGGTAGGGGAAATGAATGGGTAAGGTACACAACAGGTACAGGACAGTGGGTTGGTACAGGGATATCACATATGTGAGTTGAAGTTGTTCGATTCCTAGGAGATAAAGGTGTATATACATATAAAATGAGGAGCTGTTGAAGATAGATGCTTTCCGCCCAGAAGTTGTTTGGAGATAGTTGAGAGCCTAAGTATGCCGGTATAGCAGCAGACGGGCCATTGGGCATCGAACTCAAAGAACACAGTTGTTGGAGGCTCGGCTTTCACAGCAGATACTGATGTAAGTGCAGGTACTGATTTAGCAGTGGCTAGTGAGGAAGTTGGGTCCCAGGACAAGGAGGTGGAATCACAGGAGGAAAGTTGGCCTTTGGAAGTGCAGGTGGTGTTTCTGGGAAAGATGTTCAGGGTTGCTTGCAGCCACACAGTGGATCAAAGCAACAACACAGGATTGGGTGAGGGTTGTCTTCCCCCTAGGCAACTCTTGGGCTTGGTGGGTGCATGTGTGGCACCCACAAGCAAGGTCCCAAAAGACCAAGGGATGTGGAGTGGTGGAAGGCACAAGGAAGGTCACACCTATGCCAGCACACAGGGCAATTCTAAGAGAGCGATAGGACATCCATATATTGAGATAAAGAGGAATTACTAGGGGGGTGGGATAATGCAAGCACATTAGCACTACGTATGCTTGATATCCAAGAAGCCACATTAGCAGTAGACCTTTCCAGTAAATGAGGGAGGGAATCATAGGGAGTAGAATTAGCTAGATTTCAGCAAGGTCCTGCTGTGATTGTCCTGGGCCTCAGCATAAGAAGCTCAAGGGATGCAGTGGGACTGAGGTATAAGAAAGGCACGCCAATGCCAGCATATGGGTGGGTAGGAGGAAGAACTTTGGGTAGAGATAGATGAAGCTGTACGACTCCTCCCACTTGTAACATAAAGAGCAATATAGACACAATGGGTTGGTGGAAGAGCACGAAAGTCTCACCTTGTGTTCCAAACTATGCACCTGAATTATAGGTCAGTTCACAAGGTCGTGTAATTAACTCATTATCTCACTAAATCTTGACAAGGTCAACATGATAGCACTGAGATTAACAACTTGGATAAAAACTCCCGCATCACGTTCATGTCCATTAATTCAGTTAGTCCTTAGGCTTTTTTTACATAGTTAAACAAACAAACCTATTATAAGAACAATGCAGCACACATCATCAAGTTGAATCTGACTGACTCATAAGGTTGAATAATCAAGTAATTATTTAGTCATCATCTGCCTGATGATTGGTACTGCAAAGCATAGAAGCTCTGTACATAAATATTCAATATGCTACAAAACATCAACAACAAAACAACAACAACAACAACAACAACAGCCCAGTGATGAATTACATAGTACTGCAAGACTATTCAGTGGTTATATAAATATGTAATATAATCCAGCATTACTGGGTGAGCATAGAATACACTCTTCATTTGAACAGGTGAACTCTGCAGGTACAATTAGTCAGTAAATGGAGAAGAAAGTCACTTCTCAATACATACACAGACAGACACTAACTTTATTGGTAGCACATAGAAAAACTAATATAAACCTTATAATACAAACACACAAAAGAAGAAACCTTATCACAGCATCTTCTTTCTCTCTGACATCACAAAGGATAATTTCGCAGGTGGTAGCATCTGTGGAATACATCAAATAAGTTCCAGATGTAGAAAAGCCGCATGTTCTGTCAGCAGAGTTGGTGTCATACTTGGGTAATTCTGTGCCAGTCTCAGTGTCCCACAAACGAGCAGAATTGTCTGCTGCACCAGTCAATACATGGCTGCTGTCACCTAGTTAGAGTCAAGGATTGTTAGCAAGGTTTATTACTTTCTGAAAGAGCACCGAGGAGGATAACTTAGTACACATCAAAATAGCACATTACAAAAATTAACACACAAGTGATGAAATAATTTCAATATTAAAATTTTGTGACTGCTCACAGGAAAGTAACATTCTACAATGAACTGTGCACTCATAATACTAGTTGTAATATAGTAGGTTTTTAAATCGATATAATATGTAGTCACATCTAACCGAATCAATTTGTAAAGCATGCTGTCCTACTCGTTTTAATCTTAAGTGTCATGTATTAATTACTTGATCACTTGGAATAGCCCATGCTTTCGAGGGTGGGTTATTTGAACCAATTGACACTTTTTAGGTGCCACTTATGTAATACATGTTGTCCTTACTTGTTGTAATCTTGTGTGTCATGTATGCATTAGTACAACAACAGCTGGGATAAACATGTCTATGAGTCTTTACAACAGAAAAGAAGCCTAATATGAAAATTGACTGTCACATGAATTGTTAGAAGACAAAAGGAAGAACCTTAATGGTGCTTCGATGGTTCACAGGCATTTTTATACTCTTAGAAATAGAGCCAATTTCAGTTCAGTGTTACTATTTTGTTATTTGAAAATATATATTACAACATAACTGATAGAGAAGACTCAATTTCCTCTATTAAATACATACTGACACAATTAAAAGAGTAAATCTGAAATGTCTCTTAAGAATCAATCTCAACATATTTATTGAAGTTGCAGTATTTGGACACTAGCAGTGACATCTGCACATTGGAAACTATTCTGCATAAACATTCACTGACTAGCATGCACACTCTTGAACATTAAAACTAGATTTTTAAACATTGTTAGTCATTTGAAGCAGCTCCCCAACTGAATGCATGTGCATGCTCCATGAATAATGAAAAATATTTAAGTTTTCATAATAATTATTTTATTGTTAGAGGGTATATACAAAATAATGGTGGTCAAGCGAATTCTTCAACAAATATATACGTAACATATTACTCATGATGTTAGAGGAGTATTCTTTTGCATAGTTGAAAAACCAATACCTTACACCTCAGATATCTTTTTTTACCTTTATTAGTACCAAGTCTATCTCCATTAGAAAACCATCAAGTATTTTTTATTTTCATATATTTGAGTAGCTCTCCTGCCCATGTAACATTGAATGTCTCTAAGTACTAAGAGCAATTGTATATTTTTAAAAACGCACTCAAAATGACACTATTGTTTGCGTTACGAATATTCGTAATAGTGCGCTGCATTGTCCTGACCACGTGTGTACCGCTCATGCGCAATATTCAATTTCACCCACCTTGTGCTATAAGTGCGGCCATTTTGTTGTAAAGAACTCGCTTGTCCAACCGGGCTCTTTATAAGAAGTCTTACTTCGTGGACGGACTAGTTGCTTTGGAGGCGTTTTCTAACTCTTGTCTACCTTATAGAGCCAATACAGTAGTGTAGTTAATTTCTTTGAAGACATTCGTGGCATCGCGCGGATGTCGTCTTCTCTCTCCACTTTTGTTTAAACTCACCGCAAAAATTCGGCCTTCAAACGTGTCCAGATTTTCTATTCTGGTACTTACACTCGCTAAGGTGAGTTTATCATTCACGGGTAGTCCGGTATGACGATGAAGAATCGTGTGACTTGCCCTCAATGATTATTACATTGATTACTAGTCGAAAACTCAGAGTCATACCTTATGTTATTACTTACTAAGGGTTTCTTGGTTTCACTTGATGTAAATTCTAATTTTTTTTTTTAGAAGAGCGAGGTGACACCAGTGAGAACAGGACAGGACTACCTCTACCAAGTTAACCTAGCATATAATGCTCTTGATGAGTGGCCTAGCTAGCACCAGCTAGGAGAGATCTGATAGAGCGTTTTACATAGGGATTGATAGAAGTATAATACAACTGTTCTGAAATGGCTACTGTGTCTCAGCTGTGCGTGGCTAATGGTGTATCCGTGGTTCCCATTGAGGTGTTATCTAGTGCGACTACCTTGAGGGACTTCATTGAAGAGAAAAGTGCTACTGTCGCAGTAGAGGTGAGAAGTTTCATCATACATACCTAGTACAGGCTGATATAACTTTCCAGTGGTAATTGCTGAAAGAACTAATTAGTTGCACTACCAGCACTCTTTAACTAGTTAGTTGGCAACATGGACATGGGTGGCACCTGTCAGTTGCAGTGGATAAAAGGAATATGTGTTAACAATTTGGCCTAGTTTTGATTTGTAGTAAGGTCTGTACCAAGGGCATATTTAAAACAGTTAGGGAAATATTTCACTTGATGCCAAAAGTTAAAATTACTAAGTGCATGGTGGGTGTTGTTCAGTTGGTGTGTTTCTCACTTACAGTGTGGACAGTGAAGCGATTGTATAGTTCTTAACTTCCACCTAGTGGTGGTTGCTAACATTGCATAATCACCACAGAGTTTAATTTATATGCAGGACAAAGATGCATTCTTTGTTGTGGATCTGGGTCAAGCACTACACAGACATTCTATGTGGAAAACTTCATTGCCCAACATTCAGCCATTTTATGCTGTTAAATGCAACGAAGACCCCTTGCTGCTCAAGACTCTGGCAGCGTTGGGGACAGGCTTTGACTGTGCTAGCAAGGTGTGTATGACCATGATACCTGTAGAACTCATTTTTTAGGTTTCCTTAACTGTACATCTTAATAGAATGAAATGAAGACAGTTCTAGAACTTGGAGTCAGCCCAAGTCGCATTATATATGCTAATCCATGCAAGCAAATTTCTCACTTGAAGTATGCTGCAAAAAAGGGCATAGAACTGATGACGTTTGATGACGAGTTGGAACTCCACAAAGTGAAGAAGTATTTTCCTTCCGCCAAGTTAGCAAGAAATGCTCTCGTGAAGAGGAAATGTTGACATGTAGTTTTGTTCATTACAGGCTAGTGGTTCGCATTCGTGCAGACTGTCCAGATTTAGTCCTGCAACTTGGTGTAAAGTATGGTTGCTCAGTACCTGTAGCCAAAAACTTGCTTCACATTGCATCTTCAATGGGACTGGCTGTTGTTGGCGTCAGGTAAGCTCACACTGCTCAGGTAGTATTGACGCTCATGGTATTATTTTTTTTCCAGTTTCCATGTGGGAAGTGATTGTGAGACACCATCATCGTATTTGCATGCCTTGGAACTTGCTGCAGAAGTGTTCCGCCACGCTGCAGAAACTGGTCACAACTTGACTCTTTTGGATATAGGAGGTGGTTTTCCTGGTAGCAAGACTAAGAATGACCTCTTCTTCAAAATGGTTGGGTGCATCAACCAGGGAATGGAGCTTTTCAAGCAGTTTCCTCAGCTGCAGGTCATTGCTGAACCTGGTGAGTGTGTTGTAAAGTCTATTCTGATGAATAGTTAAGTTTAAATTTGGATTTGTTGTGTTACTGAAGGTCGATATTTTGCCTGCGCCACTCATGCCATAGCTGTGAATGTGATTGGAAAGAAGATCCTACAATCCAGTGCAAAACCATCTAAGTCGTTCATGTATTACGTTAATGATGGTGTCTATGGATCTTTCAATGGGATTTTGTATGAACATGCATCCCCCACACCAGCAGTGTTGAAGGTGAGTACCAGGAAAGCTTTAGTAAAGTAGACTGTATTGAAGGGCGTTCTAGTGGTTATAATAAGGTTATAATTGGAATTTGAACCTGCATAATGTTAGCTAAATTATTTGTTTCAGGAGGTTGGACCATGCAAGAAGTTTGATGCCAGTATCTGGGGTCCAACTTGCGATGGGGTTGACAAGATTGGTTTGACAGTAATGCCTGAATTGGAAGTTGGTGACTGGCTCTATTTTGACAACATGGGCGCCTATTCCATTTGTGCCTTTTCAAGTTTCAACGGGTTCCCTAGACCAATTTCGTATTACTACATCACCGAATCTGACAGGTTGGGATATTTTTTACTAGACTCTTGAGAGAAATTCATACTTGAATTTATTTATAGTGAAAAAATTGCGTCTCTGCTGCATGGAGTGCCCAGTGTAACAGTGTTGGAGGAGGCTGAGCCAGATGGTGATAAAACTCAATTGGTTGTGGTGGAAGCTGAGGCAGACGTGATGGAAGAACTGTGCGTCATTCCCGTGGACCAACACCCACATGCACTTACAGTATACTGAGCCATATAACACTTTGAATAGTCAAATTGTGTTAACTTTTATTTTTTATTTTTATCATGCCATGTATTATAGTGAAGTGAAAATTGTATGCAGTGATTTTGTAGAGTAAAAAATAAAATGTTAATGCGATGCCAGAATGAGACAGAAAACATCGAGGTAGACGTGATGAAAGAACTGTGCGTCATTCCTGTGGACCCACATGCACTTACAGTATACTGAGCCATATAACGCTTTGAATAGTCAAATTTATAACACTTTCAATAGTCACATTGTGTTAACTTTTTTATTTTATAATGCCATGTATTATAGTGAAGTGAAAATTGTATGCAGTGATTTTGTAGAGTAAAAAAATAAAAAATGTTAATGTGATGCCAGAATGAGACAGAAAACATTGCATAGACTGTGATATGGTAGTTGGTTTATGCAGGTTGTTGAAATTGCAGTTGCTTAAGTTTCTCCACTTGTTGTTTCCAGATGGGAACTTTTCTGTTGGCCAAGTGCCGCTTGGCATGCTTAGAAAGATGATCACTTCTCATGAATTTTCTCGAGCATACAGGGCAGGAATATTTCTTTTCTCCAGTATGAGTACGCCGATGACGAGCAAGTTCATCTGACCGAGCAAATCTGCGATCACATTCTTCCCAACTGCATAAATATGGCTTTTCCCCAGTATGAGTTCGTACATGAGCCTTCAGATGTGAACTTTTGTAGTACGTTTTGCCACACCTAGCATGCTGACAGACAAAAGGTTTAGGTCGGTCTTCTTCAACTTGCTCCACTAGCCTCTGCTGCTCAATGGTGGATTGTGTAAGGACAGGAACAATTGGAATTGCCTTCTCTTGAATGAGCTTTGTGATGTAATCTTGGTTATCTTCTGTAAGTACAATGACTTGACCAGGAGGCAAGGTTCCTTCAAGATGTTGTGGGCTGCAAGACTTAATCGAAGTGATAAAGCTGGCTAGCAAGTTAGTTGGCTGTGGTAAAATAAGAAAATTAGTAATCTAATTACTGGAAGAAAAAAAAGGTCATTCAGAACTCACCTTTGGATTCGCATCCGGTACGACTTCCTGTTGACTAGCTTCAGGTGGAGATTGACTGTTCTCTCCGCTGCTAACCGAAGAAGCTGGAGATAACGGGCGCCATTCCTCACCCGAAGGTGGGGGAGACCTTCCCGGGTCACGCAAACTTAAAAGTGATTCTACAGCCGCAGTTGTTCTTTTGTCGAGAGAGTTTCGATTCTGTACAGGTGACACGCTTTAAATCAGTGCAACTATACAGTTAGTGACGCACTTACTTGTGTTGTAGAAATAGGAGAATTAACGTCGGGAGAGTGAGGAGGACTACAAAACGCACTGTCCATGGTCCGTTACCGCTACTACGTTTTAGTGGAAGAAATGTAATGCAGGACCCCATGTCTATTTTATACCTTGTAAACATTGTGGCCAGCATGCTTCCAGCACTGGGTTTGCACGTGTTGTGGGCGTTGTAGTTAGCACGTGGTAGGCACGCAGAAACCAACCATTACATTCCCTGAACACACCCCTAAACCCGTGCCTCGAGCGTGCACACACGTAATTTGATAATGTGACGTCATATGTAGCGTGCAGAGCAGACTTTCAAAACGCTTTCTTTAGCTCTTTTTGAGGTTTTATCAACCCTTACCCCGCCCCTTTACATGCTCCGTGCACAGTACAGCCCCCTCCCCTCCCCGCCCCGTTCAGTTTATTCGCATTCTATTTTGCTTTTATTTTGCGCGCATTTTATATTTACTTTTGTTTTCGTTGGCAAAAAAGAATTTGTCTTCCACTCTCCCTCCTGATTGATATACTGGTGGCGTGTAGAGGGATATGAAAACTTTAGTAGAAGAAGATGAGGAGTGTGAAGTGTTGGCATCATCAAAGTCAAGGACTTGCTGGCAGACTATAAAATGTATTGCGGAAAGATCTTGGGATGATAGCAATAATAGTTTTCCTATATATCGTCGTGTCCTTCTTCTCTTTTCGTTCAGCTTTTATCTGATAGACGTTGGTACGGACGGTTGGGTTGCTTCAGAATACTACATAGCTGACAGACGAGGTACCGATGAGTATGCCAAGTCATACTTAATAGCAACTTTAGTTTTTATCATTGTTCCTTGTGTTATTCTGAATTTTGTGTCTTGGGCTCTCTACACTTGGGGTTTCTTATTATACTACCATAATGGACTGAAAAATTTCTGTATTAAAAGACTTAAACGTCTTCATTACAGAAGCAGAGATCGAAGTCAGAGAAATGTCCCAAGAAGCCAACTGTATGCGGAACAAATTTTTGCAAAACGTCCAAAATCCAATACTTTAGCCAGTAGTGTTCCTTGTAAAAGTGTTTTCATTGTAGATTGGCCTAAAATTTCCTCTGATGAAGACATGCCTGATTCGTCTCCCAAGATCAAGGAGCAGCCCTGCACTAAAGAACAGTTTCCTTCGACTCGAGTTGTGGAACTTAAGGATGTGGACGAAGATGAAGCAGATTTTGGTTTGGAATTTTATCCTTTGGATTTTTTTGACGTCAGTGAATATGCTGTAGTCACTTTACTTCACATTTGTCTTCTAGGATATTTATTTCGTATACTGCGTCTTATTTATGTATCTTCTAAGAAAGACTGCAAGGATGGATACAATTTTGATCGCTACAGGGATTTGTCATTTTTGCGTCTTGTAGAATCATTCCTTGAAGCTGCACCTCAAGTGATCCTTCAGCTCTATCTACTTGTGGTGCACACAGAGGCAGTTTTATGGTACAGAGTGGTCACACCCATTTCCATATTCATTTCAATAGTGTCACTTGCTCTGTCGGTTGGAGACTATTTCTCGGCTTCTCAGGATACTGAGCATTATGACCCGCCCCCTCCACATCAGAAAAAACAGAAGCGGTTGTCATGGTTGGCTTATATTTGCATCATAGTCTGGCATTTCCTTATGATTGTGTCTCGTGCACTTTCATTTGCTCTATTTGCGACATTGTTTGGAGGCTTTGTGTTTCTGATAATTGGGGTACATTACGCGGCAATGGTGTACTGGATGTTCTGGCAGCAGGCTCATGTGTTCAAGAGAGATGAGACCGATTTTAGTGAAGAGGAGCGGACATGCCAAGCTGGGAGGAAATGGTTTTCCTGGCGTCTGTTCACTATTCCGTGCAAGCAGCTTTGCAACAACTATGGAATCGAATTTATTGTAGCTGCTTTTAACGTTTTCTTCCACTTCAAAATTCGCGATGGAGGATCACGGTACACCCTCATTCCATTTTACTTGCTCGCCTTCATTGAAAACTCAATTATGATTTTCTTATGGTATTTTGTGAGAGATTCCTCCCAGTGCACATGGTATGCCATTCCAGCTATTGTGACTGTTTTTGGAACCTTTTTTGTTGGGTTGACATTAATGATTTTGTACTACCAGTTTTGTGTGCCCAGCCAAACCTTGATTCAGGAAGGACCAGTTATGACGTCCTCTCTCAGTCGAATGTATGGTAATAAGATTATTAGAGGAAATTTCTTCAAGCGGCTTTTCAGAAGAAACAGAACTTCAAATTAGCTGAATTGAGTTTCATTTGATTTCATTTTCTATCATTTATCTGATTCTAATATGGTTTTACTGCTTACCAAAATATGCAAACTATTTTGTTCCTCCATTTAGCCACAAAGAATGTTATTATGGTAATAAAAAATTTGATGACTACACATTGATTGGAAAATAAATATAAATTACTCTTTCTTGTTCAATAAACTGATTTGGCTGTCATCCTTGATCTTTCCTGGCATATATGCAAGTAGTCCGTTCTCATTAATGGGACTCCCTTCAAAGCTGTAATTAAACTCCTCCATTTTACGAGAGATCATCTTTCCACCAACTGCATTCAAGATGGCGTTGCCTGCACAAATGTCCCATTTCTTGATCAAGGTAGTGTGCATGTACAAATCGGCAGCTTGTTCCACTACCTGTAAGGTCTTGTAACCAGAACCAGCCGCTGGAACTTGTAGAATGTTTTCTTTACCAAATGCCTTATTGGCAACATCAGCCACTTCACCAGGATGAGAGCGAGAGTATGTTATTTTTAAGAGCTTGTCAGTTCCTGCGATTTTAGACTTCTGAATAGTGGCCTTGAGGGAACTTGAGATCCCGTGATCCACCCACCCCCACTTGGTCACACCTGAAAATGGTTGGTTGATGATGCCAGCGATGGGTACGCCTCGGATGGCTATGCAGATCATAACAGTTACATACTGGAGCAGAGAAGGGTCATTTTTCCCTTGAGTGTACTCCAGTGTGGCATCAAGTGGATCAATCCATACTGTCAATTCCTCTAATGCGTAATAAAATAGCAACAAAACAGAATATGAAAGGGAAAAAAAATGCACAATTTAATGCTTAAGCAACAATATTGCACACACTTTAATTTTGTCAGTAACATACTGATTGGTACTGCTTCATCTCTCTTTGCCATAGAATGGACTTCCGTGTTGTACTTGGAAACTGGCTGTGGTGCCACTAAAGGCACATCATCTTCTTCAGATCGACACATCAGATTTGGCCACACAGATCTCAGTCCTGACATAATGATTTGATGAGATTCCTTTGCAATAATAAAAGAAGCTAAAGCAATATCCTAAGTTAAAAAAAAAAACCCTCAAAAACGTGATACCTGATCTCCTAAGGTGACATACTCGTCTTTCCCCTCCTTAGTTTTTCCTTTGGATAATTGATTGATTTTAGAATTATCCATACCCCGTATTTCTACGATTCTCTTTCCTGCTTTTTCAGCCAAGTCGATGCTTGCAGCTATTAACTGAGAAATGTGGATCAACTGGTCGTCGCCAGAATACTCTTTCTTCGTGTTTAGCACAATATAAATTGTAACTAGGATTCCCAAAACTGCTAGAACCGTCAAAGTAAGTTTATTGAGTCTCATTTCATTTGCCATCTTCTCCCAGCAATTCCACTTTTTCAAGACTTATATGTACATAAGGTAAGTATCGTTTGCAGTCATTTAATCTGGTACAGTATCGCTCATTTTTCTCAACCAATCAAACGCGCGTAATTCCGTCACAAGATTAGCATTTCAAATTCGAACTCTTTTATCTGTAAGCTTTTATACTGTGAGGCCAAATTGTTAATAAAGGGTTGCAGTAATGGAAGCTTTGTACAAACGCAAGGGTAAGGTTGGGGTAGGGAACAAGGAGAAGCGTAAAGAACTTAGTAGGCTGGCATCTAAAGCAAAAAGGGAGGAGATACTTGATTCTAAAAGGAGAATGCCTTTGGGTGAACTTAATGTAGCTGGTAAGTATACTTTAGTAAATTGATGTATGTGTGTAAAAATTATGAGTATTTGCAGATCCAAAAAGAAAGAGTGCCGTAGACACCAAGAAAGCAAAAGCTGAAGAGCGTCTTCGGCAACTTCGGGAGTGGCAGAAAGCCAGGCAGGAAGCCAAGATGAAAGCTGATGCTGCGAAATCTAAAAAGCCAGCACTTTCCTTACGGAAGTCTTCATCAGTAAACTTTGTCCCACAAGTAAATTTTAAAAGAAAGCCATTACCGCAGAATAACAATGAAGGGAATGAGGTGCCATCTTCCGGTCAACCTTTGCCCTCTAAGCCAGCAGCAACAAGAGGGGTAGCCAAGCATACAGCTCCTAAAGTGAAAAAAGCTACTCCAATCAAAAGATCTCGGCCTACCAGAGGTTCTACTCAGCAAGATGTGCAGCAACCGAAGAAATCAAAACCTGTCTCAAAGACTCGAGCGACAACCAAATCTCAGTCAATCGCGAAAACCCGATCAGCCCCAAGCACAGAACGTCCTAAATCTGCCCCGCAGCCGGTTAAGGGAAGTGCACCAAAAAAAAGTAAGTCTTCAACTACTAGCGGAACCACGATGTCAACAATACCACCAAGGAAAACTCGTAACTTGCGCAATAAAGAAGTCACTCAACAGACACCCCTTAAGGAGCAGCAAGAGCCATCCAGTCCTCCATGCAGAACTGTTGACAAACCTGCCACAAAGACTGCTGCCACACCCCCTCCCCAGCCATTAGTCATTGAAGTTCCTCCGACTACACCGAACAAAAAGTCCTACAGGCCCGTCTGCCCGTCACCCTTGCTGCGCAGCCGCTCAGCTAGTTGTAGAGCTCAAAGCGAACCCATTGAGCCGCCATCTGTTATCTTTGTGGACGAACCAGCCTGGATACCGGGTGCATCTGCTCCTGAGAATCCAGCTTCGAACAAGTTTGGGGACTTTATGGACTCCTTCAGTCCCTTTAAATTTGGTGGAGGCGAGTCTGATTTTCAGTTTAACTTTAACAAAGATCTTCCAGAAGGACCGGCAGCTGGCAATAGTCCTGAGACCAAGTCCACAAGTGATTCTGAGACCTCGAGTACAAGTGGGAGTGGTTCCAAAGAAAGGAGGGGGCGGAGGAGGTCACGTTTTGTTCATGAGTCTGAGGAAGAAAACATCGTACCTTGTGTTTTGGCTGCGAACGAGGAAAAAATCACTACTAACTCTGACGAGGTCACAGGTGAAGAAAGTTTTGTGAACTGAACTTACTATAAACATTTACTTTTTGTTTTTTAATTGCAGAAAGGGTTGACATTTTAAGATTCAGGAAACTTCATTCTGATGTTTGTGAAAAACTCGTTTCCTTTTGTGAGATATGGGAAGCAAAGAACACCTCATTGGAAGAATCCGATGGAGATTTTGAACAAGGTAGTCAATGTTTCTGGTGCTTATCTTTGCTGGGTGAAAATAGTCTTACTTATGTCGTGTCTTTCTTTAGTACTGGGTCAGATTAGAGGAGCTACAGGAGGTGCTCAACTGCTCATGAATTCAAAGCTGAAGCAATACATAGGACTGGTGGACACCGCAGAAGCACAGAGTGGCCTCAGAAAAACCACTACAGAGGACCTTCAGGTAGGCATTCTCATGGAGGAAATAGTTGCATTTGTACGAAATAATTTGAGAATGAAGTATAGGAACTATGATTTCAATAATGCAATTCTGAATGTTTCAGTAATGAGGTTTGTTTCAGATTCTCTCTCTTTTTTTTTTTTTGTTGCTAGTATAGGAACTATGAATAATGCAATTCTCTCTCTCTTTTTTTTGTTTTTTTTGTTTTTTTTTTGTTTTTGTTGCTGCAGTAAAATACGGTAGCTGAGCGCAGGTGAGAGAGGAAAATACTGTGTTTCAGTACAACTAAAGATATTGTTATCACCATTTATGATGGAGGAAGAATTAGTGGAGGGTTCTGAAGTGTGGTGCCATTTTGGCAATTACTCAATTGCCTGGTTTTACACTGTGTTACACCTCATGACTGAAATAATCAGTCAATTTTGCGCAAGGAGAACAGTTTTATTGTTGGGTGGTGGGTTGACGTGGCATACACGGCACAAGTTTAATGCTAATGTGTAGGGGAGTTCTAAGACTCTAACTTGCCCGTTTTATTATTTTACCTGGTTCAGTGACTTGGAAGAGGAATGGCTACAGTACATTGGTGTTTTATTTGATTGTAGGGATTCTGGGACATGGTGTATTACCAAGTAGAAGGCCTTTTTAAGATGTTTGCTGATCTGGATGAACTGGAAAGGAACAACTGGATTCTGTCACAACCTTCGCCCAAAAAAACAAAATTGCAGGTAATACCATGGTGTTTTTGTTTGTTTGTTTGTTTTTTCCCCTTCCTTTGTTTAAATTGTTGAAAATAATGCCTTTCAGGAGTTGTATTTTTTTTGTCAAATTATTTTTTGTTTGTTTGTTTGGTGATTTGCCTATTAAATTGGTTGACGAAATCTTCAATTCATTATCATGTGTGAAATATAGAAGACAGTTTTATGGCTTGATTGGGATGTGTCTGTACAGCTGAATCCAATTACCAGCCATTCAGTATTAGTTATTGGCTTCCATTGCAGAGGAAGAGGAATATTGCCTCGCGCAAACCCAAGAAGGCTGCTGTTGTGAGTGAAGCTGCCAAAACTAAAATGATGGAGCGCAGGGAAGAGCTGAAGGCCAGGCAACAACTTCAAGAGAAGGAGACGGAAACTGACAGCAACAGAGTGGAAGAAGCGAAGGAAGAGGAGTCCATGATGAGGAGTGAGGAGGCAGAATCAGCAGTGGAGGGTGTTCATGAAGTGAGAGAATCGAAGACTGTAGAAGTGCCTAGCACAGAGCGAATAGCTCATGAAGAGGACACAGAGACTCATGAATTGCGATTACAAAAGAGAGAGCTAGAAGGTAATAGTGTAAGCAGTGAATTAATGGCCATATTTGTTTTGTTGTTGTTTTTATTGTTTGTTTGTAAACTTGTAGTTTAGTTTTATTTTTTTATTGATAATTCCTTTCTGGATATGCTTAATATTATATTGGAACTTTTGAAACAAGAATAACTTAGAAGTGCTCTATTAATCATGCTCAGGTGCTAGGGTAGTGTCGTATGAATATTATGCCTATTAATGTCACATACCTCCATAAGCTCTTCAACATGTAACATATACTGTATTAGATGCAATCCCGCCTTCCCCATTGAGAAGGTCTGCCAGAATCATGAACAGAAGCGTCTTCTCCCCCATGTGCAGTCCAGTGCTCCCAGCTAGAAGGTCAAGGAACACTCCAAAGAAAGGGCTACAGGAAGATGCACCCATTGGTGTACTGATTTCATTTTAAAACACAAGATTGCAAAAGCGCCAAGATTTACTGATGAAATTGTGCTGTAGATCTGTGTTTTATTATTATTATTTTTCCTCATTGATGAATTTAATTCATTATGTGCATTTGTATGTCGTAGTTGATCATCACTATCTAGCACCACTCTGATACATACAAAGTTTTTATACTACTAGAGATAGTCTGAAAGTCAAATGTGGTATATAATAGTCGGGGAAGATGTCCACAACCAGGACACATGGGCTAATTGTAGTCCCACTCATGCAAGTGCCAAAATTCATTCACTTGCTTCAAAAGTGCCATTAATAGAAGACCTCAAGATGTTCCATAGTTCTGTCATGGGGGAAAACAACGCTACTAAGTGAAACTAATTTGGCATTCTGTTCACAGAAAAACTTCAAAGAGAATTTATATTCAACTTAGTTCTGATAAAATGTAGCTACTGACAAGATACATTCCTTCTCTTGTGTAGTCAAAAAAATTATTAATATACTTTTTATTATTACAAAATAGTGCACATTAAACAAACAAACAAATATTCTGGTTATTTCACAGTGTTTATTGTGAGCTGGTGTTGGTGGTGACAAGTAAGGCGGTATGTTGACCCCCTAGAGATGCAGCCAACACTTTCTTCCCTTCAAGGTTCTTCCCACCCACTTTAGTCGGCTTCCACATGTCTTCCTCCTCCTCCCCAGTGCCCAACTGAAGATTGGTGCCCATGCCCCAGCTGTACACGCCCCCAGAGTGATTGACGGCGAACGAGCAGGCACTACCGGCAGCCACTTGCTTGATGGCTGAAACGTCCGAGACCTTGCGTGGTATTAAAATCTCGCCAGTCATGTCAGCGCCTAAACCAAGACGTCCGTATTCAGGTCTCCCCATGACAAACAAATCGCCGTCGTTGCACATGACGGTGTGGTGCAATCCTCCAGCTATGCACAAGTTGGTATACTCTCCGCTGCTTCCCTCTAGCCACTTCTTCTTAAGCTTCTGTGGCTGGAAACGGTTATTGGAATCTCCGGTTCCCAGCTGCCCGTAGTTGTTCAGCCCCCAGCCATACACCCAGTCGCCAGTCGTGCGAGCAAATGTATGGTAAGAGCCACAGAAGATGTCCACAAACTTTGGCTTGGGCTTCGGAAACCGGACCACTTTGGGTGAGATGAGGACCTGGATGCCTTGGCGCCCACCCCTGTGGCAGAACACCTCGCAGATTCTGCCCAGCTGGCCCTGCTCTGCACAGCCCAGGGTGAGGATGTCGTGGCTCCTGGTCAGAATGACAATGTGGTCACTGCCTGAGGCTATCTTTGTGGCGTCACCTGTTATAATGCGGGTGGGGGCGGCACTGGGGAGAAGAAGTTCCACCAGACCGAAGGGACCACTGGAATCCTGCACCAATCATACAACATGATAGCATTTACGTAAATCTTGAATTAGCGTTATATCTTTTAAGTCAAAGGGTTATGAAAATGAGGAGTTGAGTAACAAACTGATTCATCCCATACCAATTACACACACAAAAGGAGATATAGGCACACCGCCAAAATTATTTGCTAATAAAGTTGAGCTATAGGTTTGTGTTATTAATTTACCCCTTCATAAAGTCACACTCTGATTAACAACTGAACTGAATGGATTAAATGAGGAGCATTAAATGAGGTTAATAGGCAGACTGGAGGAACATGCATCAAGCAGCAGTCAGAGAGTGTGGCTGGTTAGACAATGCAAGGGAGAAATCTAGAAGTAACAAATCGAAGTGAGGACAAAGAGAGAGAAGGGCAGGGAACAGAAACACAGGTCAAGGGTTCACAAGTCAAGTGTGGGTGTGCGAGGAAGAAAGATCAGACTACGGAACGTGAAGAGGGACAACAAGGGCGAAGGGCGAACCAAGTGACCCGTACCAGGGTGAACCAAGTGACACATACCAGGGCGAACCAAGTGACATGTACCAGGGCGAACCAAGTGACACGTACCAGGGCGAACCAAGTGACACGTACCAGGGCGAACCAAGTGACACGTACCAGGGCGAACCAAGTGACGCGTA